>Ga0209290_1000295_pt1 | contig 42102 bp, 36 predicted proteins | sample EN1Hudsemesocosm_2_FD_184632 | JGI IMG/M metagenome (GOLD analysis project Ga0209290, IMG submission 184632) | Methane-oxidizing microbial communities from mesocosms in the Hudson Canyon - EN10B Hudson Canyon (SPAdes) (version 2) | ecosystem: Environmental > Aquatic > Marine > Cold seeps... | reverse complement strand
TAAACCTAGGGAATATGATCGCAATATTGGAGGCTTTTGCTTCTCCACAGACGACCGCCTGTGCTATTTCATAGGTCGAACATAATTCACCTTCGATCCATTCCGGGTTGACGTTTCGCCCAAAGCTGGTGATAAAGACATTCTTTTTACGGCCCTCTATAAAGAGGAAACCTTCAGTGTTGAGGTAACCCATATCGCCAGTTGACAGCCATTCATTAGAAGGTCTGTCACCCCCTAGATAACCCAACATCTGATTACCCTTAACCTGTATTTCACCTTGTAAAGAGATGCGCACTTGGTTATGTGGTAAAGGCCGCCCGACACTGCCGAGAAAACTGCTTTCAGGTGTATTCAAACAACAAACTGAGCCATTCTCAGACAAGCCGTAACCTTGATAAATAGGTAGATCGAGCGACTGAGCTTTGCGTAATAAAGATTCACTGACGCGCGCACCACCGACGGCAATAAACTTAAGCTGGGAAGGCACTGCTGCGCCGAATTCAATACTGCTCACTAAAGCCAAAAGAAGTTGGGGTAAGAGGATCAGACTTTCACCCGCACGTTGATGCAAGCCTTTCACAAATAATTCAATATCCAACTCACTCGCGCCTTTAATGCCAACCTCTGACATGGCACTAACCTGCACCTCCGCACCGACTAAAAACGGTGCATAGACACCGGCAATATTTTCGAGCAAGGTTGCTAAGGGCAAAATACAATCGTGTTTTTTAACCTGCGTTTTACGCAGCGATTGTGCTAATGAGTCGGCAACATTAAGCATATTTTCTGCCGATAACATCACTCCTTTTGGTTCACCCGTTGAACCCGAGGTAAAGGTTATTTTTGCTGTTTCATCATGAATTAAGTGCACGGAGCAAGTCTCTGTGTTAATCCGAAATACAAAGTAATCACAATGTGAAATACCTGTACCCAAGATACGTTCTTCTGCGATATTTAATCCGAGTTCACTTGCTAGTGCTTCATTATCACTCAGCACACAGTCAATAGCGGCCTGCTCCAAAGCATGTTGTTTCTGCTGGAGACTAAAGTAGCCAGGAATAGGCACAATAATGATATTTGAAAATAAGGCCGCTAAGTCCCATAAAATCCAATTCACCGAGTTGTCAGCTAATAAACCGAGTCGCTTAATTTGATGACGTTTAATCCAAGCCATACGTTGATGAACTTCATTCAATAGCTCACTCCATGCTACCGTCAATCCTGAGGAATATACGGCAGTGACATTCGGTGAATTCAAGGATTGTTCACTTAATAAATTGTAAAACTCTTCCCTATTCATGCTCTGAGCTCCTGATCTAAGGAATAACTATGATAAGAAACACTTCGATAAAGCCCCATGCTTTGCATTTTTTTGTAAGCTGACTGCATATCACCGATCATGACTTCAGGGTTCGACTTAAAGTAATTACCCCAAGTTGAATGACCATCCTCTACTCGGGTTTCTGCAGCACCCACCAAAGGAATAGGTTTTAAATTAAGCGATTCAAATGCTCTCACCATGTTTTTAGTCAAGGTAAAAGCGATCCAAGCGTGACCTTGTTTTGTCAGATATTCGGCTAAAGCTAAAATCACTAAATAACCTGCTCCAGGTAAAGCACCTGCAAGATTGCCCACCTCAACAAAGTCAGAGCGTTTAAAGCTTCGTCCACCTATCGCTGATGCCGCTTTCTCGATAGGGAAATCCAGATACCGTTCAAGAAATAAGGCTTTATGTCGACGACCCTCGAGTGCACTTTGAAAACCCGCTGTGGCTATAATCTGTTTACTTGTCTTATCCCTCAACACCACCATATTCGGTAGAAAGTGGGTAATATTTGCCTTATGACGCAAGGCATAAATATCGTGTGTAAAGCGCTCTATTTCTTTTCGGTCGTGACTCCATCGATGCACCAGATCAACTTGGTATTGATGTTTATTAAACTCAAGCGACGCTATCTCACGGGCCTCCGGGGTTATAAAATTTTGGTTTACTCTATTCAGGGCCTTAGCCATCACGTTCTCCAAATTAATAATGACGATCTATCTATTCTTAATGCACACCTCAAGAACCTTTATCTCAAGAACCTATATCTCAATAACCTATGCAGATTCGAAAGCCGTGTGATTCGTAAACTGAGGACCGTATTTCTAAGTTCATATTTCTAAGGGCAATGTTAAAGGCAGAGGCTTAAGCCTTTCTTACAAAATTTTTGAAAATAGAGGTTTTTATTGAGGATTTGTTAAGCTTTACTTAAGGTGTATTTCACAAAATAGTTTGTAGCGCGATTATCTGAAATAGCTGTCTCTAGAAACAAAGAGAAGCCACTAGAAACAAAGACAAGCCACTTGAAATAAAGAGAAATCTGGATGCATTTATTATTAGTTGAAGACGACCAACTCTTAGGTCAAGGTATTGAGATAACCTTACGCAATGAAGGCTATCAAGTAGATTGGGTACGTGATGGAAAAATTGCTTTAGAAACCTTACTAACAGGCTCAGATCAATACGACGGGCTGATTCTTGACCTAGGCCTGCCTTCAATAGATGGTTTACAGATACTCAGTCAAATCAGAAATAAAGGTATAAAGCTGCCTACATTGATACTCACAGCGCGAGATAGTATTGAGCAAAGAGTAACCGGCTTAGATGCTGGCGCTGATGACTACCTGGTAAAACCCTTTGATATACAAGAATTATACGCCCGCATCAGAGTCATGCTCAGACGAGAACAAGGTCGCTCTCAAACCTTGATCCATCATGAGCAATTAACACTCGACCCGTCTTCTATGCAGGTATGGTACGCTGACCAGGAAATCATATTGACACGTAAAGAGTACTTCTTGTTGTTAGAGCTCATTTCTAACTCAGGTCGAGTACAAACGCGCGATCACTTAGAGCAAACCTTATATGGCATCGACGAGGATATCGAAAGTAATGCCTTAGAAGTGCACATCCATAAATTACGCAAAAAGATCAGCACAGGTTTAATCAAGACCTTACGCGGCGTCGGCTATATGATAGAAAGTACGATAGAGAATAAAAAAACATGAAACACTCACTTCGAACCTTCCTGCTTGTGTCTATACTGGGCGTTGTTTTCTTATGTATGGTGTTTTTCTTCATCTCAACGTATTTGCAAACGCGGCATGAAGTCGATGAAGTATATGACTCCCAGCTAGCCCAATCCTCACGTATGTTACATGCCTTACTCATCAGAAATATCGACACCAAAAGTATTACCACGCCGTTGATATTCAATGATGAACAATACCTAAAGAATCTGGATACACTATCAGATGATGATGAGATTTCACCACTTGGACATTTCTACGAAACAATGCTGTCTTACCAGATTTGGCGACAAGACGGGAAGTTAATACTCAGATCCAATAATGCCCCACAAGAGAAAATCTCTGCTTTAGAGGCAGGTTTCAAAACAGTTCAATTGAAGCAGAAAAGTTGGCGCTCATTTACTCTACAGGATAAGCAACAAGGTATTTTTCTAATCGTTGCAGAACAACTAGATATTCGTGAAGAGCCCATCAGTGAAATCACCGAGAACCTGCTCACACCTTATATTGTAGGAATACCCACATTACTGTTTATTTTGTGGCACTTGATTGGTCGCGGCCTTCACCCGCTTATAAATATAAGCCAAGCAATTAAAAACCGACAGCCAAGCAATCTCGAGCCTATCCATATTGCAGGTTTAGCTCCTGAGCTGCTCTCGATTGAAACCGCACTGAACTCGCTTCTTAGTCGGCTCAAAGACACCATTGAACGAGAGAAATCATTTACCGACGATGCTGCCCATGAGTTACGAACACCCCTTGCTCAAATCAAAATACATACACAAAACGCACAAGTCAGTAAGAGTGAAAGTGATAGAAAGCTTTGCCTGAGATTACTTGAGCAATCGGTAGACCAAGCCACTCGCACTATTGAACAGCTTTTGCAGTTAGCCCGACTACAGTCTCTTCATTCATTTCAACAAAACGGTAAAGTTCATTTAGATAAATTAGCACGCCAACAGGTTGCACAGCTGCATGCTCAACTAAGTAAGCGCCAACAGCATCTGGAATTGGATGTACCCGATCAACTTCAGCCCATATCGGGAAATGAGTTGCTTATTGGCTTGCTCTTTAGAAACCTGTTAGAAAATGCCAGTTTATATACGCCTGAAAAAGGCGCCATTCGGGTTAGAATTATTCAACAAAACGTCGAGAAAAAAGAGGAACAAGAGACGACACTCATCGTTGAAGACAGTGGACCAGGTGTCGCAGAAGCGAAATACAAGGATATATTTCAACGTTTTCACCGTGAAAACCCAGGCGACTCCAATGGTGCAGGCCTTGGCCTTTCTATTGTGAGCCGGATAGCAGAATTACACGGTGCGAAAATTTCACCGATACAATCTTTAGACCCTGAGTACACAGGTTTTTGTTTATCGATTGTCTTTGTGCACTAAAATTGCGCGACTTAAATTGCTTTGATCAGCGTCAATAGTTTCAAAGACCCAATAAAAAAGGCAAGCCGATTAGGGCTTGCCTTTTTAGAATATTTTATTGCTTATAGGGCAACAATATTCTCAGCTTGCGGTCCTTTCTGACCACTTGTCACTGTAAATTCTACTTGCTGGCCTTCGTTTAGTGTTTTGAAGCCATCGCTAGCAATCGCACTAAAATGAGCAAAGACATCTGGTCCAGATTCCTGCTCGATAAAACCAAAACCTTTAGTTTCGTTGAACCACTTAACGGTTCCTTTAACTGTATTAGACATAATAATATCCTGAATTTCAAAAATGGTAGTTTAGCCTTCAAGAGGCTTGTAATGCTTAAAAATATAGACTGGAACTTAGAAACTTCAGGACGTGGTAATACGAAGAAAACTGCGAAATGTAGTATGTAAATAAAAGACTTTCTTTATAGCTGGCGTGCACTTTATAGATAAATTCGATAAATGTCGAACATTTATTTGACTATTTTTTAACCAGTCGACAGTAATCGCAATGCGACACCCGCAGCAGCGGTTCTATTCTCAACACCCAGTTTTGGGAAGATCATTTCAAGGTGTTTGTTCACGGTACGCGGGCTCATCGAGAGAATTTCGGCCGCTTCACGGTTAGTTTTACCATTAGCAATCCAGAACAAGACATCTGACTCACGCTCGGTTAAATCAAGTTTGCTTTTGAGTAAGGCGGCTTCTGTCGGCCTGTTCCCATCGATCAACTTAATTAACCAGTCGCCATTACTGTGCTGTCCGACAAAACGAATAGATAAAGGGTAATCACTATTTTCAATGCTTAAGGCATCATCCGCCGCTCGCGCAACAGACAACCAACTTGATAATTGCTGAGGAAAAGCACTACTCAAATCTCGACCATCTATTTTAGCTTTAGCAAACAGGGCAAAGGTCTGTGGCGTTGCCCAACGCACTTCACCTTCATTAGACGCCGTAAACAAATGCTGGCCGGTACTATCCAAAGCCGTCTGAGCACTTTTTGTGAGTCGTGCATTCGATAGATGCACCTTCATGCGTGCGATAAGTTCAGCGGGATTAATTGGCTTAATCAGATAATCAACACCACCGACTTCGAGCCCTCTGACTATATCATCGGTATCCGACAGACCGGTCATAAAAATAACCGGAATATCAGCTAAGTCAGCATTCATTTTAAGTTGTTTACAGGTCTCAAAGCCATCCATCACGGGCATGACAGCATCGAGTAATATCACATCAGGCCGAATACGCTTGGCAATGGTTAATGCCTGCCGCCCTTCTAGTGCCACCAAGACATCAAGACCTTCATCTTCCAGAGCATCATTTATCAGGCTCAAAGCATCTGGGGAATCATCAACCACCAGAACAATGTCGGTTTGTGCGAGCTTATTCATTTTTATTTTAACTCCAAGCAGGTCGCCAGTTGTTCGAACTGGAAATTCTGGCTCAAGGTATTGAGCTGTTCATACAATACCGGGCTTATTAGATTAGCCTCAGAAACTTGCTCCAAGGTTTGGACAACACCTTTACGATAGCCCATTTCGGCATACGCTTTAAGCTCTCGAATTAAGGCATGATCGGGCACGATAAAACTCGCGCCTTGAGCTTCTGAAACCGGCTTATCGTCAAGTTCGATTTCATCGGGTTCATACGTACCCTGGGTAATCCAATGTAATTTCAAATATTCTGATAATTTATCTAATAAAGTGCTATTACTAATCGGCTTCACCAAATAGTCGTTATAATTTGCCATAGCACGCCGTTCTTTATCAGCCCATTCTTCAGGCAATTGTGCGTTAGCTGATAACATTAAGATCGGTGCACGAACCCCGCGTTCACGTAGTTCGCTCGCCAATTCAAGGCCGCTCATACCTGGCATGGAGACATCCATCAGGAACAGATCAGGTTTCGCGCTCTCAATCATTTTAAGGCAAGATTCAGCGTCAAAGGCTTCAAGCGTTGTAAAGCCAAGAGGGATCAGTAAATCTGATAAAAATCCGCGTAAAACCGGGTCATCATCCACTAAACAAATAGTACGCTGATAACCTTCATACCCGACAACCTTATCTTTAACAATATCTTCTTTAAGTTGCGCATTCACCCAAGGCAACATCAGACATACTTTAAAACAGCTGCCCTCACCAACGCTCGACTCTGCCAGCAATTCACCGCCCATAATTTCTGTCAGGAGCTTTACAATGGTTAAGCCTAAACCCGTGCCTTGAATATTAGCAGTTTGGGTATTTCTAACACGCTCGAAAGGATGAAATATCCGGGCAAGATGGTCTTCATCAATACCCGGGCCCGTGTCTGTAATTTTGAACTCGGCAACCTGTGAGCGGTAACTCACTTCAAAATCGACCTCTCCTGCTTGCGTATATTTAACCGCGTTCGAGAGCAGGTTAATCAGAATTTGCCTGAGCCTTTTCTCATCTGTCATCACCAGCTTTGGGAGGCGATCATGCACGATAAAATTTAATTTTATACCTTTATTCTCGGCCTGCATTTTAAACATATTGGCTAGCTGATCTAACAAGTCTGGGAGTTGAACTTTATTACGATACAAATCCAAGCGACCGGCTTCAATCTTGGAGATATCTAACAAACCCTCAATCAAATCTGCCAAGTGCTGACCACTTCGATGAATGATATTCAGGCCACGTTCTTGCGACTCGTTTATTTCAGGCTTCTCCGAAAGCAATTGTGCATAACCTAAAATAGACTGCAAGGGGGTGCGTAGCTCATGGCTTATGCCTGACAAATAACGGCTTTTTGCATCATTAGCCTGCTCTGCATGCTCTTTGGCCTGCTGCAATTCTAAGTCAGTCTGTTCGTGAGCATCAATTTCTCGCATCAGCTTTCGCGTTTGCCGATTCGACTCCATTTGCGCCACCACCCGACTCTCATGTGCTAATAAAAACAACCATGAAATCACACCTGAAACGATCAGAAAAATAAAGAATAAAGTTATCAAACTTTGCTGTAGCACTACTTGCTCAGAAAGTACCGACGGCATCATATGTTCATAAACCAAGGCCATTAAAGCCGCATTGATCAAGTTGGTGACCAGCAATAAACCCATGAAGCGGCCTAGACGAGAATTAACAAAGCCCACTGCCTTTCCGGAAATAAAACGTCGCAGAAAATTCGCTAATTGACGCGATAAACGCGCATGGGGTTTGCAGCTATCTAAGCAGCGTACATCTAGAGAGCAGCATAATGAGCAAATCGGTTGAGCGTAAACACTGCAATAACTCATATCTTCCATCTCAAAGGTATTTTCACAGATACCGCATTTGAGCGTTTGATGAACCCGTTCTCGATGAGCCAAAGTTCGAGATGATGAGCTTTGCTCAGAGGCATTTTGCTTCTCAACAAGAGGAATTAACTCTGGCGACTGCCTGGCTAAGTAATACTTGCCTTTCGTCACCCAAGCGATGCTCGGTACAGCTATAAAACACACTAATAAACTAACAAAGTGGCTTAAGTTTCGTGCCAGCTCACCAAACACCCCCAAATAACTCAACATACCCGCCACCGTGGCCAACACCATAGAGCCGATACCCACCGGGTTAATGTCATACAAGTGACCGCGTTTAAATTCAACAAACGAGGGGCTTAAACCCAAGGGTTTGTTAATCAGTAAATCGGCTGACAATGAAGCCAACCAACTCACCGCAACTATCGCAAACACGCCCAAGATAGCTTCAAGTGCTTCATGTACACCTAGTTCCATCAAGATCAATGCGATCGTAACATTAAACACTAACCAGACTACGCGACCGGGATGACTATGCGTGGCACGTGAAAAGAAGTTCGACCAGGCAATCGAGCCGGCATAGGCATTAGTTACGTTGATTTTCATCTGAGAAATAATCACCATCACCGCCGCTAAAACCAAGGCTAAGGTCGGAGACTGAGTAATGTAATTAAAGACCCGCTCATACATATAGGTAGGGTCACTGGCGGTGAAATAACTCGCGCCTTCTGAAATTGCTAAATAGGCAATGAAGGAGCCGAAAAGCATCTTAATCAGACCAATAAAGATCCACCCCGGCCCCGCGAGCACTAACCAAAACCACCACTTGCGTTTATTATGCTCGGTCTTCTGCGGTAAGAATCTTAGGTAATCGACCTGCTCGCCAATTTGCGCCACCAGTGCAAAGAATACCGAAGCCGCCGCGCCAAACAATAACCAAGAAAATTCATGCGCATTAGGTAGCGCTACTGGCGCATACGTTGTCCAGGATTCCAAGCGCTCAAACTCATAAAAAACTACTATAAATATAGCTGCAACCTGCAAGAGCAACCATAGCGATTGGGTGCCTACCTGAAAACGACTAATGGTGGTAATACCTTTCATCACAATAGGGATCACCGCAACCGCACAAAGGAAATAACCGACAGAAAGTGGCACCCCTAATAAGGCGTGTAAAGCCGAGGCTAGAATCGCCGCTTCAATGGCGAAAAAGATGAAGGTAAACGAAGCGTATATTAGAGACGTGACCGTAGACCCTAAATAGCCAAAACCTGCGCCTCTGGTAAGTAAGTCGATATCGAGACCATGTTTAGCTGAGTGGTAAGCAATCGGAAAACCGGTAATAAAAAACACCAGCGCCACAACTAACATCGCGACAACCGTATTCACAAAGCCATAACTTAAAGTCACGGCCGCCGCGATACTTTCAAGCGCCAAAAATGCCGTCGCACCCAAGGCGGTTTTACCGACACGGCTTATGCTCATTTTACGCGCTTTATGCGCGGTAAAACGAAGCGCATAGTCTTCTAGAGTTTGATTCGCGACGAGTTGATTGTAATGGCGACGAACCTTAAGTATTTTCTGTTTCGCAGGCATAAGAGCTATATTTCTTTAAACGGGATATCTTTGGTGGCTTTTTTACGATCAGCATACACGTTGAGATTCTGCTGCTGACCTTCACTAATGCCGTATTTTTCGATAATACCTAATGCTTTATACAGTGCTTTTGCATCGCTTTCACCCGAAAGCATATCAATATAAGCCAAGACTTTTTTGCGTAAGTCATGTGCATTTTCTGATAATGCCTCTAAACGATACTGGCTAACCCCTAATGATAATAACTTGGGGATCATTGAACCTGCTGATTGCGGTACGCCATTAAACATGGTGTTGCGGCATTCTTGGTCGGCCAATACTGGGTGGTTAATTTTCTTCGCATCGATCAAGCCTATCTCGTTATTGACACAAGGCATGCCACAGTCTTTGATCGTTGAGCCATCAGACATAAACGAAGCAAAGACGCAGTGTTCCATATGAAAACTAGGCATATATTGGTGAATAGTCACTTCTGCACACCCGGCCAAAGAAACATCTCGCCCGATTTTATTATGATGACGACTTAGCAATAACTCTTCTAACTGTTGAAAGTTTAAGTCATATGATGGGCTGAAAGCCTGCAAACCTTTATCTAAAAGATATTGCGCACTTAAATGATTGGTGACATTAAAAGAAAAGTCCCCCACTAGCTCAAAAGGCATTTGACTTGGATATTTCTGCTTAAAGTATTCAAAGGCACCGGCATTACGCACCAGCACAGCATCAGGCTGGATGCGATGAATAATACCCAAGAGTTTTTCTCTGCCAGCTTTGAAGATACGTGTCGTCACGATACCCGCCTTGAAACCCAAGGCCCGAATCTTATCGACCGATTTTTGATAACGTTGACCATAGCGATAGTCCAAATAGACCGTGCCGATGGCTTCATTAGAGAGCGACTCTAAGGCGTCAATTTGAGCATCATCTCTAACCAGTACATTCAATTTTGGTTTGTTTGTCTGTCCTGCGGGTTCAATACTTTCTATAGCGGAATCAGCTTGTGCCATTTTGGGCACCGAAGCGATAATCTCGGTGGCCTCAAGGTTTTGAAAATCAGTATGGCTATCTAAAGCCAAGCGCGCATGTTCAAGTTCGGCTGTCACTGCCTGACGTAACTTTTTGATCTGCTTATCTTGAATAAACAAACCTGTGCCTAGATTTATTTCACACACAGCCAAGTCAAAAATACTGCCGCTTAAAGCTGAAAAATGTTTACGAATTTTAGCTTCATCCAAAGGTGCATTTTGAGCGGTACTTAAAACCTGTTCAGTCTCAAGGCTAACACGATGACCTTGATCATCACTGGCATTCACCCTTAATGGCTGATTAAGTACGGCATCGATGCAAACCCTTAAGGGGATACTTTTAAACTGTTTTTTATCCGTGTAAGACTGCTGTAATAGTTTGTCTCTGGCCGGCGAGCGGTTAATGTACATGAGTGATTTAGGCTTTAGTTTTGATAAGTCCGCACCCTTTTCAAAATTAACCATATAGGCCTGATCACCCAGTTCATTGACATCATAAGCGCGGGCTGCAAATAACATCTGCTCATTGGTATCGACAAAAAACAAACCATCTCCAGGGTGAATTTGTAGCGACGAAAAAACCTTTACTGTGGGGAATTTTTTATCCGTTTTAAGCGCTAAGACATGCCCCGTTTTTAAGCCTCGGTGTGAACTAAATCGGCCATCGACCAGTTCATTATGATTCACACCATTTAACCAGCCACTGAAGAAATCCCGTGAAAACGAGATCTTTAAATCATTAGCCTCTACTTTTTCATAGGGCAGACCTAATACTTCATTAATTTTTTCTGAATACAATTTTGAGGCAGCAGCTACATATTCAGGTGGTTTATAACGACCTTCGATTTTGAATGAGTCAACTTTCAAATTGATCAACGCTTCTATTTGATCAATGCCGAATAAATCTTTTGGCGAAACTAAATATTTCTGCGCGCCTAAGTCTTTAATTTGACCATTCACATTCAATTTATAATCTAAGCGACATGTTTGTGCGCACTGGCCACGGTTAGCCGATCGCCCACCCATCGACTCAGACGTTAAACATTGACCCGAATAGGCCACACATAAAGCGCCATGCACAAAGACTTCTAGTTCTTTATTTGTCTTTGAGCGAATATTCTGCATTTCAGCCAGCGTATTCTCACGTGCTAGTACATAACGCTGCATATTCAAGTCGCTTAAAAATGCAATATGCTCAGCCGAAGACACCGTCATTTGAGTTGATGCGTGCACCACCTGCTTGGGCGCCATGGTTTTGATCAGGCGTACTAAGCCAATGTCTTGGCAGATAACCGCATCAGGCTGTAAGGGTAATAACTGTTTTAAACCTTCAATGGCTGTCTCAAGCTCTTTTTCAAAAATCAGAATATTAAAGGCGACATGTACTTGTACCCCATATAAGCGACAGTAATGAATAATTTTGCTGAGCTCATCAAAGCTATGATCATAAGATCTGGCTCGGGCGTTAAACCCGGGCATACCGATATAAATTGCACCCGCACCATTATGTACAGCGGCTAAGCACATCTCCCAAGAGCCAACCGGTGCTAGCACTTCAGGCTTAAAATTGGATCTAGGTAGAGTATTTAATACGTTTGAATCAGAAAACATAATTTATCGTTCAGCTTAGGGGTTCGCCTATTCTAAAACCTAAGCGAAGTAAGAACCAGTAGAACATCAAGTCTTACTTTATAACCTTAAATGGAAACGATAACTCAGCAACGTTCCATATTCGAAACAATCTTTTTCAGCCTATTTTTTAATCAAACACTTCCATTCCAAGACGATCGGTCATACTATACAACTTATGGCCAGACCAAGACGCAGTGAACAAACACGAGAAGCCCTGATAAGTGCAGGTATCGATCAGATATCCAAGCATGGTTATCATGGCACCGGTATTAAACAGATCCTTGACGTAGTAAACGTGCCAAAGGGTTCTTTTTATAATTTCTTTAGCAGTAAAGAGGCGTTTGTCGCTGAACTGATAAAAGAATACAGCCAGATCATATTGGCACAATTAGCTGATTACCGGAAAAATCAGGGCGCAGCCTTAAGCCCGGTTGAACAACTTAGAGATATCTACAAGTTTGGTGTACGGGAGTTTGCGAATAGCCAGTTCCAGAAGTCTTGCTTAATCGGTGCATTAGCCGCTGACATCGGCGCTGAAAGTAGCTTGTGTCAACAAGCACTGATGAAAGCAATGGCAGCTTGGCAAGGAGTATTTATACTTCTATTTGAAGATGCACAGCAAGCCGGTGAGTTACGCCTTGATGTAAGCGCCCAGCAATTGGCTTCAGTTTATTGGGCAACGTGGGAAGGGGCTTTATTAAAAATGAAGGTAACAGGTGATGCACAAGCCGCTGCCGACACCATGGAAATGATGTTAACGGTTTTTTTTAAAGCCGCTTAAAGCACCAAGTAAAAATTTAGAATTAAGCATAAAAGCCCATTGGGCTTTTTATTTAAATAGTTAAAAGACGACCGGTCTATTTGATAATCAATCATAAGATACGGTGCAAAACATAAGATACGGAGCAAAACATGCAACAGTCTGCAACAGATCAGCAAAACACATCAAACGAGCTAGGTTCAGCTTTCACCCTTAAAAATGGCATGGTTATCAAAAACCGTCTATTCAAGTCTGCGATGAGTGAACAGTTGGGTACGCGTGAGCATAACCCTAAGCCAGGTTTAGCAAAACTTTATGGACGTTGGGCGCAAGGTGGTATCGGCCTTTCCATTACCGGCAACGTGATGATAGATCGCACGGCTCTTGGTGAACCTAAAAATGTTGTGCTGGATGAGTTGTCTGATCTTACAAATTTTAAAAAGTGGGCAAAAGCCGGCTTACAAAATAAATCTCAAATCTGGACTCAATTGAATCACCCGGGAAAACAGGTACCTAACTTTATTTGCGACGAACCTGTATCGCCTTCTGCTATCAGCTTAGAAGGTGGTTTAGAAAAAGGCTTTAATACACCTCGCGCGTTAACAGAGCCAGAAATTTTAGAGATTATTAATAAGTTTGCTTTAAGTGCAAAATTATCAAAAGAAGTTGGCTTTAGTGGCGTTCAGATTCACGGTGCACACGGTTATCTCGTCAGCCAGTTTTTGTCGCCTCGCCATAATCAGCGAGACGATCAATGGGGCGGTTCGTTAGAAAACCGTATGCGTTTTGTATTAGCTGTTTATGCGGCTATCCGTAAAGAAGTTGGTGAGAACTTCCCTATTGGTATAAAGCTGAACTCTGCTGACTTTATGAAAGGCGGTTTCACCGAAGCCGATTCTATGGAAGTCGTTAAAGCCTTATCCAAGGCTGGAATAGATTTAATTGAAATTTCAGGCGGCACCTATGAAAGCCCATCAATGGTCGGCCATAAGGTGAAGCAATCGACACTCAAACGTGAAGCGTATTTCTTAGACTACATCGAAAAAGTACGTAAATTAGTGGACACGCCTTTAGTGTTAACTGGCGGTTTCCGCTCAAATGCCGCAATGCAATCGGCATTGGATAGTGGTGCAACAGACTTAATTGGTCTTGCACGTACCACAGCCGTCGATCCGGATTTTCCCAATAAGCTCATCTCTGATAGCGCTCATAAACAAGAATTGCGCTTACTCACCACTGGTGTGAAGGGCGTCGATAAAATGGCGATGCTGGATATCGTCTGGTACGAATTCCAATTGGCACGTATGGCAAAAGGCCGTCTGCCAAAACCGAACTTAAGTGAATGGGGTGTTTTTGCAAAAACCCTCGCCTCAGCAGGAATTTATGCTTTCAGAAAGCGTAGAGCTTAGTTTTTGAGTTACTGTAAAACATATAAGTAATGAGAAATAGCCGTTAATAATACGGCTATTTTTTTGTCTCAAACAACATCTAGCCAGGTCTTATAATCAGGTATACTCTGGATGTTTTACGATAAACTTTCGTAAATTACTGCCTGCCATGGTGCTGACTTTCTTTCGCAATAACGGCGTCCAACCCAGTACTAAACCAGCCAAACCTAAGGACTGACGAGACCAACGCCAAAAACTGAAACTATCGATATGTTTGATGATTTTCCCCTCTTTAAATTCGAAGGTCGCATCAATAATATTATGAACAAAACGACCAGACTGACTAAATGTGTAAGAAGGCTCCCAATGCGCCGTCACGTTGCCTGAGGTTTCACTCACAGAAAATGTCATCTCCATATCAGCTCCCCGCTCACATAACATATGCCACATAGCACCTATTGCTTTGCCCTCTAATTCAAACGCCTCATCACGAAAATAGGCTTCCGGGTGATAGCACTGCGCCATGGTTTGATGGTCTTTCTGCTGAAACGCTTTGTAGAAGGTCTCGATTAACGCTTTATGATTACTCATAGTGAGTCTCTTTAATTAATATGAATATTAGTTTGCTCAGTATGGAGCCTATTCTAGGAGAAAAGCGCATTGAATGGCAGTGTCATTTATGACAACATAGGTATGTAATTAGGACACTCTTTATTATTTATTTAACGCTCCGACAAAACAGACAACACTATGAACTGCACCTTACTCGCACTGGATGGCTGCCCCTTATCCTCTATCTCCGGCCCCATGGAGATATTGTCATTAGCCAATCACTTTGTGCCCCAGACTAAACAGCTTAATATTCAAATCATTAGTGAAGCAGAACAGGTGAATTGTTTAGGCGATGTGCAACTCTCCACGCACGGTACACTCAAAGACGTAAAACAAACAGACCTACTCATTCTAGGTGCAATCGGAAAACCCAGTCCGCAGTCAATGGCTTTTAAGCCTGACACTTTAAGGTGGATAAGAGATCATTATGCACAAGGTGCCCAAATAGTGAGCATTTGCACGGGGGCATTCCTACTGGCGGCTACCGGTTTACTTGAGGGTAAGAAGGCGACCACACATTGGGCCTATGAGCGTTTATTCCGTGAGCATTTCCCCTTGGTCGAACTTCAGAGCGAACATATTATCACGCAAGACGGCCAGTTATGTTGCTCAGGTGGCGCCAGCGCGTATCAAGACATGGCACTTTTTCTGGTACGCCAATACTTTGGAGATCAAATAGCGCATCAATGCGCTAAAACAGTTTTAATCGATTTAGACCGCCATACTCAACGACAATACGCGAGCTTCAGCCCATGTCGCCAACATCAAGATAGCGTCATCCACGCCTTACAAGACTGGCTTAGAATTCATGCGACGGAGAACTTCTCGATTACCTCTCTCGCCGAAAAAGCGAACCTTAGCGAACGACAGCTAAAACGGCGATTTAAACAGGCAACGGATGAAGCCCCACTTGCTTATATTCAGGCCTTGAGAATAGAAGCCGCTAAACATGCCTTGGAAACAAGCCATGTTCAAATAGAGCAAGTAAGCCGCCTTTCAGGTTATGAGGATGTGCGCTTCTTCCGCCAGTTATTCAAACGAATAACCGGCTTATCCCCTTCAGACTATCGTCATAAATTTGCTTTAAATTGAGTAAATTTAAGAAACAAGCGTGAATATGTTTATGATTGAGTTTGAGGAACAGTAATGTCTCCTATTTAAAACGAGCAATCACACCGTTTGTTTTACACCTTCGTATAAGCAGATTGCACTTATTCCTTGAAAGCACGCATTGAATGTTCACCTAAAAATGATACTTTCCACCCGCCAAGTAGTTAATACCATCGCCACTCGGAATCAGGTGTGCATCGACTAAATCCTGAGTATCGGGTGTAATAATGTCATCATTAAGAAGGTTTTTAACCCCAAAATAAAGCTCAATACTTCCCTTATGGTATTGATAGTCCAGATTCAACTGGTAAATTTCTGGCGCTCGATTTCTTTTGCAGCTCGAACGTATCGTTCCCCCTGCCGAATAGTACTGATTAACATGGTATAAACTTCCGACCGATAACGTATATCTAGGCACAAAATGGGCAACCGGGTCATTGAGTTCTTTTTTATTGCCCTGGTGGTTGTATGCGGCATTAATAAAAAACTTATAGTTGTAGGCAGCTTTTTGTAAGTCAACTTCAAAACCGTAACGTTCAAACTCGGCTGCTTCGGTACATTCATAAATTCGCCATTAAAACCCTCATCTCGCAGGGCCTCAAGTGCAAAAGATAATGATACGTCTTCATCCAACTGATAGTGTTGATAAGTGCTCGCATTTGCAAGACCGTTCGAACCAACGCTAAGTGCAATTACATCGCCTTCCGATTTTTTAGTCACCACGTTGATGACACCGGCGGAGGCATTTGAACCATAATAAACAGCACCGGGGCCGCGTATCACTTCGATATGGCTTATCGACTCGATCGGTACACCGAGAAGCGGAATTTCAGAGTGGGCGGCATCCATTAGGGAATGTCGTCGACTAAAAAGAGTACTTTCTGGTTAAATCCTTCTACCAGACCCCGTATCATAACGGATGTACCTCCGGACCGCGTTTTTTGCAAAACAAATCCAGGGATAAATGACAACATATCCTTTAACGTTCTCAACCCCATGGAAGCCAGGTCATCCGCGTCATAACGCGAAACAATCGCTGGCGTATCGATAATACGCTCCGACAGTGTCGAGGCGATGCTGATGTCGACCATTAATAACTCTTCTAATGAAATTTCGAACAAGTCTGGCCTAGACTCTGCGGAGCTGATGCTGGCAAGCAGGAGGGAGATAAACAATAGAGCGCTTAGTACATATCTATGCTGGTAATGCACTACTTGTAGAAGACAAACCATAAGAGCCTCCGTTCATTGCTTTAATAGATCAGTATAGTAGACATACCGGATTCTACTAAATCAGGACAAACTGCTTTAGATATCACGCCGATTGCCTGAAACTAAGCGAGTTACACATAAATTTAATGCACTTGATTAAAAAGTCACTCAACTTCTGGAAACTCAATATCGAACCTTAAGCCGCTTTCAGTTTTACTAAACTCAGATTTATTAGACACAGAAATTTCACCATTTAGCCCCTGCGTCACCAAGTTATAGATTAAGTGAGCACCCAAGCCACTTCCGCCATTATTTCTCCTAGTTGTATAAAATGGTTCAAAGAGATACTTAAGCGAGTCGGCTGACATACCTACACCATCATCCTCGTAACTTAGACAAATTTTATCTGCTATTTTCTGTGTTTTGACCTGAATAAGGCCCTTATCAATACCTTCGAATCCGTGAATGAGAGAGTTCATAATGAGATTAGTCAAAATTTGAGATAGTGCGCCTGCATTGCATTTAATCACCAGACACTCATCTATCTGCAAATCAATTTCATGAGGTACTTTTTTAAGCTGAGGGCGTAGTGACATCATTATGTCGTGTAAATAAGCCTTAACATTTAGTGTTCGAATATTTTCACTTGATTGATCCACCGCAACTTGTTTAAAGCTTTTTACTAAATCAGCTGCGCGTGAAAGGTTGTTAAAGGTAATCGAAGTACCTTCTTTTGCAGAGAGCAGAAAATCCAACAGATCTTTTTCTCTCAAATTATTTGATTCATACTTTGCTTCAAGCTGCTGCAATAGTTCTGCGACATAACTCGACGCAGACACCCCAATTCCAATTGGCGTATTCACTTCATGCGCAATGCCTGCAACGAGTCCTCCTAACGACGCCATTTTCTCCTTCTCGACTAATTGCTCTTGCGATTCACTCAGGTCATGAAGGGTTGCCCTCAATACTTGATTTGAACGTTCTAACTCTAGGGTTCTTGCTTTTACTTTATCTTCTAAATGTAAATTAAGCTGCCTGATTTCATCTTCTATCTCTTTTTGTTTACCGGCATGCCTTTGTATTTCTTGCAACATATGATTGAAGCTCAACGCAAGTTGCGAAAATTCATCATTACTCATACTCTCTGCGCGCAAAGAGTAATCTTTATTGCGGCTTACCTTTCGAGTTAATTCGACGAGTTGACTTAATGGTCGTAAGAGTATCGCTTGGAACTTCAGCGAGATCATTAATGCCAACAACAAACAAATTGTTAGAACAGTAATACCGACCCCAACCATCTGCATTTGGAACTGCCGAAACTCGCCAAAAACCGAACGTATATATAAATAACCAATTAGCTCATCCTCAAGTTCGATTGGGTAAGTCAATTTGAAATGTTCACCTTCAAAATTCGCCTGTAAATACATCTTGATGTCCTGACTTCCATCGTCCAATAAGGCCTCTGGATAACTCGCGACCAGAATAAGCTGGTTCAGCTCATCAAGTCGATAGGCTTTAGCTTCTTGAATATGGGGAAGTGTTTTAAATGACGAAAGTAGCTGTGTGGCTGAATCCGAGTCATCAAACACCAATGTAGGAGCGAGATTAAAAGCGAGAATAGCCGTATTCGAGCGCATGGACGCTTCCAAACTTTTACGATAATTATCAAATTGCACCAAAGCCAGACCTAATGACGCGAATAAAAGGGAGATAAATGTCACCCCCAGCATCAATACAACTAATTTTGATTTAAAAGTGCGTAATCGATAAATACCTTTCAGCATCTTCCCCCCCTACAAAGTCTGAGCCAGAGATCTCAAGCGAGATTCTAGTTTTATCTGGCTTTGTTCAACCGCCTCTGGGTTGATAAATATTTTAATTTTTGATTTGACTTGGATCAGAGACAGCATACCGCCGCTCTCGAGAAAGAGACGGGTTCTCCCTATAAGTAAGGTAAACTGGCTCAATGAGGTAGTTTCTCGTTGACTAAGCATATTCCGCTCAGCATTCGAGATAAACAGAATGTGACAAGAGCCCTCCTCAGTTTCAAAAGGAAGTTGCTGCTTGCTCTTAAGGATTCTGACTTGTATTGACCTGCCATGGGTTTTTTTTGACTCTAATTCAGAAAAGTGCTGGGTCAACTCAATATTATCTTGCGCGATGACGCAAATTTTAAAAGGATGGTTATCAGATTGTAATTCGACGTCAGGCCAAGTAACAAATTTGGAAATATTATAAACAAAAGCAGCCGTGAGCCTAGCAAGTCTGTCATTGCTATTCTCGGAATGCACCTGAGGAACCATTACAATGGCCAGTAAGACACCTGCAACGGTCGATAAAACAGTACGGTTTGTAAACATCGTGGCATACAACTTTACTAAGGGTCTGAATATGCATCCTGAATGTCTTGCATCTTGGATAAATTATCCATGAAACACTTAACCACTTCTGGGTCAAAATGCTTGCCGCTTTGACTCTGTATCAATTTCACGGCTTTTTGGTAATCCCAAGCATCTTTATAACAGCGACGATTAACCAGGGCATCAAAGACATCTGCCACCGCAACAATCCGCCCAAGCTGGTGGATATCTTCGCCCTCTGCTCCTCTTGGGTAACCGCTACCATCCCATTTTTCGTGGTGATCTCTGGCAATAAAAGCAGCGTATCGCATCACTGAACGATCTGATTTTTTAAGCATGTTGTATCCAATATCCACATGCGTTTTCATTATTTCCCATTCATCATCATCTAGCTTTCCAGGCTTGTGAAGGATGCTGTCAGGTATGCCTATTTTTCCAATATCATGTAGAGGCGCAGCAGTTTTAAGCAGTCTTGCTTTGTCTTCACTATACCCAAGCGCCTTCGCTAGTTGATAGCTGGTCTTGGATACCCTTCGAATATGGTTGCCAGTCTCTAATGAACGGTTTTCAACAGCCTCGCTCAGTTGATAAATCATTTCTTTCTGAGCTTCTTCCAAATCGTCTCGCAGGGTATGGTTTTCAAATGCGATAGAAGTATTATTAGTAAAGAGGTCTATAAGCTGTCTATCGAGATCTGTTAAGGTGCCATGATGCTGTATATAAAGCAGATGTTGGCAGTTGAGTTTGCTTTCAGAATAAAGCACCAGATAGTCTGGTCCATATACAGACTGATGTAGCTTACTGGCATTCTCTAAAACTGCTCTAATGCCCTCATCAAGGTTTTTCAAATCTTGGCTACCCACAAGATGTTCATAGTCACCAATAGCCGCTAGAACCTGTAATTTACCTTTATCAGACATAATGGAAAAGCCCGATAAAACTTTTACAAACAGAGCGTCACGGTTAAGCCCAAGCAATGATGTTAATTGAGTTAAGACCGCTGAGGTGAATTTTTGCAGTGAGGTGGTTTCAAAAATACGCGCTGAAGCTTCTATAACACTTTCTAAACCAATTCGGTTATTCTCTAATCGCATAATATCGCGATAGCTTCTTAGAGCGGAGCACATTACCGTGTGCAGTTTAATCTCGGTTAATTCAGTTTTATCTTTGTAATCATTAATATCATATTCACGAATGACAGACTTCTCTGGCGCATAGCCTGGTTGCCCTGTACGGAGTACTATGCGAACTTGAGTATTTTGTAATTCATCTCGGATGTACTTTACCAGGTTAAGCCCGGCATCATTGCTTTCCATTACCACATCGATAAGACAAACTGCGATGTCTTGTTCTTTGTGCAAGACCCCTCGCGCTTCAGCTGCGCTGAGTGCATCGTAAAACTGAAGTGAGCGATTTTCCCATTCAAACTTATCAAGCACAAACTTAGTAACAATATGAATCTCAGGTTCATCATCGACAACCAAAATCTTCCAGCCTGGTTTTGAACTTATTTCAGGCTTTTTTTCCAGATTAGGTTTATCTTTCTTGGTAAATAATAGTTTGTCATGATCTTTCATAAAAGCCTCTTTATCGAATAAACATATTTGTATTCAATTGAGTAAAGCAGCGATTAATTCTAAGTTCATTCCGTTCAAACTCAGACTCGAAATTTTGACTCTAGCGACAATTCTAAAAAATTAGAGGCCTAGCTTTCATCCGTACAGGAAACACTCTAAAGTATAGTTCAAAGAATGAAGCTATACCTAATCTGTGGAAAAGGGTGATATAACGAAGCTCACCGCCTTAAATTATAAAGGCATTGGCCCCTTAAATTGAGATAAGTAAGAGCCAGTCAAACCTGGCTCTATATCTTAAAGAGTCAAACTATGAAATTTTTAGTGTTTTATTCACATCATCGCGAATTGCACGATAAAGCTTGGCATCTTTTTCGAGCTTTTTCAGATTATGCATAGGGAATATTTCACGCAACTTTTCTTGAGCGCTTTCTTCTTCAAGTACTGAAGGTAGAAGTTGTTCAATTAATCGCAGCATGACTTCAGGCGAAACCGATGCACCCGGTGAAGCACCTAACAATGTTCCGTATGATTTATCTTCCGATACGATGATCTCAGTGCCCATTTGTAAATCACCATCTTTGATAATCTGGACACGTTGCCCTGCCGGTGAAACCTGCCAATCAAATTTATTAGATAAACCAGGCGCAAAACCTTCCAAATCTTTGAGCATTTTTTCTTTACCGATAAAGGTCTCTGAAATCAGATACTTCATTAAAGGAAAGTGCTCACGCGCAACATTCAGGAAATTAGGAATATCATGCAGGCGCATGGAGGTGAGATATTCAAGAAAGCCACGGCCTTTTTCTAAAACCGGCATAAAGGTGGCAAAAGGTCCGAACAAAAGATAATGTTTGCCATCAGCAGCACGAAGATCCAGGTGCGGCACTGACATCGGTGGTGCACCCACTTTAGCTTTGCCGTAGGTTTTCGCAGAATAGAGCTTGGCATCGTCTTCACTGATAGGTGCAAGTAAGAAACGCCCCCCTACCGGAAAGCCTGCAAAACGACTTCGAACAGGTAAGTGACTCAATTTGAGTAGCGGGAATGCACCGCCGCCCGCTGCGACAAACAAAGCATCTGCCTTGAAACAGTCTCTTTGGCCATGTTGAGTAGTTTCTACTAACCATTTCCCTGTCGGGTTTTTATGAACACGGTTCACATGGGTATTGTAATGAATCTCCACCCCATCCTGCTGTTCAAGATGTTGTGCCATTTCTTCGGTTAAAGCCTGGAAGTTAACATCTGTTCCAGTCTTAATCATGGTGGCCGCCATCTTTTCAGACTTAGGGCGATTTTCCATCGTGAAGGGGATCCATGATTTTATCTCATCATGGTCTTCAGAATATTGCATGCCTTCAAAAAAGTGGTGACGGGCCATTTCCTCAAAGCGTAGCTTAAGATCACTAATGCTCTCTTCATGTACTAAGGTGCAGTGTTTTGTCGGATGAATAAAACTGGCTGCATCATTAATGATGCCTTTTTTAACAAGGTAAGCCCAAAACTGCTTAGCAATATTGAATTGCGAATGAATATGCAAGGCACTTGCAACATCGATCTCTTCTTCATCAACAGGGGTATAGTTAAGCTCACAGTTGGCTTCATGGCCAGTACCCGCATTATTAAAAACGCTTGAGTTACTCTTAGCGGGGCCTGATAAACGTTCAATAATGGTGATATTTAGATCTGGGGCCATCTCTTTCGCGAGTGTTGCGAAAGTGATACCCATAATGCCTGCTCCGACAATTACTACATTCATATAAGTCTCTTGCTCAATATTTTGCTGTCTCTTTTGTTAAAAGACAGGCAGTTAAAAACTCTGAGAAGATGATAGTCAGGTTTGGTCTTGACGGGGGTCACCCGAGTTTGACCAAGGATATAGTTAGTAGAGAAGTAGCTCTTTTATGAGGTGACTATACCATCTGGTTGCGAAACACATCGTTGGTAACGCGTGTTCGTTATAAGGGGCGAGATTCTATACAAATGTGAATTCTATTTCGAATCTAAATGGGATTTTTTTGTAGAAACCGTGAATTTTATTTAAAAGGCCCGAAAAGAGTGCAGAAACCTATCGAATTTAAGCTCATCGGTATCATTATGTTTCAACGCTCACTTTATGACAGGCAAAAAAAATCCCGATTAAAAACCGGGACAATAAAAGTACACATGAAATCAATAAAACCTAAACACTTAATAAAAATTAGTTTGAGCAAGTCGGGCCTGAATCGCCTTGCTCAAATCTGATGTTGTAAGAATACGAGCTAACCAACAAAAAGTATGTTGGTAAACAATTGCAAAATGTAAAGTTTTATTACTACCAAAATAGAAGATCAACTTTCATAATTTGATTTTGGTATATCAAGCTTTATAGTGGGATCCTTATTCTTAAAAGAGTTTACTTATGAGTCACACTACTACCTTAAATGTTCGCGGTTATCATCTGGATGTGTACGGGCATGTGAATAATGCTCGCTACCTGGAATTTCTAGAAGAAGCCCGCTGGCGTTTTTTTGCCGAACGCGGGGTGATTGATACGCTTACAGGTAAAGAACTGGCGATGGTCGTGGTCAATATCAACATTAATTACCGTCGCGCAGCCTTGATTCATGAAGAACTTAAGATAGTCACCCAACTCACGAAAGTAGGCAATAAGAGTTTTATCATTCGTCAAGAAATATCGCTTGCAGACTCTTCTTTGACAAACGGCGGTGAAATGATCGCTGATACCGATGGTACTTACGTATTACTTGATAATGAACTAGGCGCAACGGTTGCGATTCAAGGTAAATATAAAAACTTGCTCGATCAGCTAAGGGATTAAACAAGCTGGATGAACAGTCATTGATAAACAGATAATAACTTGATTAGAAAGCAGTGCGCATGGCGCACCCTATAAAAGACAACCAACTACCTGCAACCCTTAAACCACCGCTTTCGCAGCGGGGATCGCTTTGGCTTCTAACATGCCATCGCGAATAATAAACTCGATAATTTGATCCAGCCCCTGCGCTTTTTTAAGGTTCGAGAAAACGAAAGGCCGTTCACCACGCATTTTTTTGGCGTCCCGATCCATGACATCCAGGTCAGCCCCTACCAAAGGCGCCAAATCTGTTTTATTTATAATGAGCAGATCAGACTTGGTAATACCCGGGCCGCCTTTACGCGGAATTTTATCCCCTGCTGACACATCGATCACATAGATCGTCAGATCTGACAGTTCCGGGCTGAAGGTGGCACTGAGGTTATCACCGCCACTTTCAACGAAGACTACGTCCAAGTCACCATGACGCGCCATTAACTCATCAATCGCCGCGAGATTCATCGAGGCATCTTCCCGAATGGCAGTATGCGGGCAACCCCCGGTTTCAACGCCGATGATTCTATCCGCTTCCAAGGCTTCATGTTTCGTTAAAAATAAAGCATCTTCTTGGGTGTAAATATCGTTAGTCACCACGGCAATGTTGTAGTGCGTTTTTAATGCGGCACACAGTGAACGTAACAAAGCTGTTTTACCAGATCCGACTGGGCCACCGACACCGATGCGTAGGGTTTGTTTTTTTGACATAGCTATTCCTAATAATATTTTTTGATTGTTAAATGAATCGCCCCACACCGATGGCTGTCTCTTACTTCACAATTCACCTTGTGTGCGAAAATACTATTCACCACAGAGAACACCGAGCGGCCTTCGGCCTGCACAGAGAAAACAACAACATTTAGAGCTCTTTAGTTAAGGTCTCAATCTCTTCTCTGTATAGCGCGTAGCGCCTCTGTGTCCTCGGTGGTCCAATTTTTTAAGGGCAATAGGCAAGTCCTATGACCTAAAGAGGCGGCTGTACTGCGTTTCATGCAAAGCACTGGCAATTGCTAACGCGGGTAAGCCACCACCTATATTTTCTTCCAAGGTCTGTTCAGATAATTCAAGAGTCTGAGTAATTGCAGCTTGAAATAAGGTGAGTAGTTGTTGCGCCTGAGTTTGCCCTAGCGGCACCAATTTAGTAGCTGCCGCGACCTGATTCTCTAACCATGACCAGGTAAACCCTGTCGCCGCTTCGCTGTAAGGTATTTCCCAACATTGCGCTGCATAAGCAAATAAAGTCACGAAACTCAATTCATCTTTTTTATCTTCAGATTCAAAGGGAAAACTAAAATTGAGACTTTTTAATAAGCGATATAAGGCTTCGCCCATAGCGGTATCGGTTAAACGCAGCTCTTTGGTTTCACGCGAAGCGATGGCTAGATCATTTAAATAACGAAAACGAGACCAATCCTGCTCCAAGGAGCTGTCCATTATGCCTCTGAGAATAGGCAGGTCGACACGCGCCAGATTTTCTTTTAGCTGTAATGTAATCCACTCTTCAACATCGTCATATTTTTTGACCCAAGCACACTCAATCGCATACTCCAAGCCTTGCGAAAAGGCGTAACCGCCAACAGGTAAACTGACACTACTCAGTTGTAATAGGCGCGCTAAAGCTAAAGGATTACTCATCGTTTATTCTCTCGTAGGCATATTTTCATACACAGGCCTTCATACTAATAACTTCATGCTGATAGCTGACATACAGGGATTAATGCTCATGTCCATGATTGGTGTCCTGACCATGAGAATGAGCACTGACATGTATACCATGACTATAAGCGCCCGATTCAGGCAAAAAAACGGCTTCTTCATGGGTAATAACCAAACCCAGTAAATGGATCATTTCTTCAAGCACATGGTCGGGTTTTATACGTAACCAGCGCTCGCCGACTTGAAGCTTTACATGACGATTTCCCAAGTGGTAACAGGCACGAGAGAAAGTACGCCAATCATCACAACTGGCATGTGCGACACTTTCGACTGCACCCTGCACTTGCACAATTTTACCGCATTGCGTTCTTAGAAATTCGCCCACCAACAAAGGCTTACCACGCTCAAGAAAAACCCGTACCTCGTTGCCCGCTGCGCTGATCAGTTTTAAACGGCCTTTATCACGCTGAGCATGATCAAGATTAACCACTTCATCGACCGGATCATGGCAATGCGTACCTAGACGTTCGTAGACTTCTAACATGATATATTCCTATCGCTTTTTGTAGCCTTATCGGCATGACAAGGTGACATTAAAACAAAGTATAAAGTTGCGCCAAAGGTAACTCGGTGGCAGGTTCACAGGTGAGTAATTCACCGTCTGCATGCACTTCATAGGTTTGCGGATCAACGGTAATTTCAGGCATCCAATCATTCAATACCATATCGGTTTTTCGAATATCCCGAGTATTTTTACAAGCGCTCAAATTACGTGACAACTCAAGTTTCTCACCAATGTCATTTTTCAGTGCGGCTTTTGATACGAAGGTCACTGAGGTTTTAGCCGCCGCTAAACCCTGAGCACCAAACATTGGCCGATAATGTACCGGCTGGGGTGTCGGGATGGAGGCATTTGGGTCACCCATTGGGGCCGCAGCGATCATGCCGCCTTTGATAATAGCTGAAGGTTTAATACCAAAAAATGCTGGCTTCCATAGTACCAAATCAGCCAATTTGCCTTTTTCGATCGAACCCACTTCATGAGAAATACCATGTGCTATCGCCGGATTGATCGTGTATTTTGAAATATAACGACGTGCCCGAAAATTATCGGCGCCAAGTTCTTTATCTTCAGGTAATAAGCCAAACTGCTGCTTCATTTTATGTGCGGTCTGCCAGGTACGCGTAATCACCTCCCCTACTCGACCCATCGCTTGTGAATCAGACGAGATCATACTGAACGCACCACGATCATGAAAAATATCTTCAGCGGCGATGGTTTCTTTACGAATACGTGAATCTGCAAAAGCGACATCTTCAGGAATACTGCTATCCAAATGATGACACACCATCAACATATCTAAATGCTCATCGACAGTATTGCGCGTATAAGGGCGGGTAGGGTTAGTTGAAGAAGGGAGTACATTGGGATGAGAACAGGCGCGAATAATATCTGGCGCATGGCCGCCACCGGCTCCTTCAGTGTGATAAGTATGTATAACGCGGTCTTTAAAAGCGCCAATCGTATCATCGACAAAACCTGACTCATTTAAGGTATCAGTATGAATCGCAACTTGTACATCGTATTCTTCTGCGACCGACAAACAGCAGTCAATTGATGCAGGCGTGGTACCCCAATCTTCATGTAATTTCAAACCACAGGCACCTGCTTCCAGTTGCTCACGTAAACCTTCCGGTAAACTCGCATTCCCTTTGCCTAAAAAGCCAAAATTCATCGGCATGCAATCGGTTGATTGCATCATCTTGCCGATATACCAAGGACCCGGTGTACAGGTTGTGGCGTTGGTCCCCGTTGCGGGGCCCGTACCACCACCAATCATCGTGGTCACACCTGACATCAAGGCTTCTTCAACCTGCTGCGGGCAAATGAAATGTATATGCGCATCGATGCCACCGGCTGTCAGAATCGAGCCTTCACCCGCAATTACTTCGGTACCTGGGCCAATAATGATATCGATACTGTCTTGAATGTCCGGGTTACCGGCTTTACCAATCGAGTCGATACGACCTTCTTTGATGCCGATATCGGCTTTTACAATGCCCCAATGATCAAGAATCAAAGCATTGGTAATCACCAAATCGACGGTATCTGCTGAAGGGCGCTGACTTTGCCCCATGCCATCACGAATGACTTTACCGCCACCGAATTTCACTTCATCGCCATATGTCGTGTAATCCTCTTCGACTTGGATCCAGATATCAGTATCGCCTAAACGGACTTTGTCACCTGTGGTTGGACCAAACATTTGTGCGTAACTTGCTCTATCCATCTTAGCCATCAGATACTCCCTCCTGCTTTAACATCATCTATAAACCCCATCACATCACCACGAAAACCATAGACCTGGCGCGTGCCCGCATAAGCGACTAATTCAACTTCTCGACCTTGTCCTGGCTCAAAACGCACTGCCGTTCCCGAAATAATATTCAAACGAAAACCTTTGGTCTGTTCACGGTCAAATTTAAGGCCATGATTGGTTTCATAAAAGTGATAATGCGAGCCAACCTGAATAGGCCGATCGCCAATATTCTCAACGCGTAGAGTGAGCGTTTCTCGCCCTACATTTAATTCGATGTCGCCTGCGGCGGTTTGTATTTCACCTGGAATCATTATTGTTCTCCGGCTTTATTTTTGTTTACAGTAGTCTATTAACAACTTACTGGAGCGTTAACGAGGAAGCCAAGGCGAAGATTAACTGAAAAAGCGGAGCGTATAACTTATACATAAGCACTTTCCAGTTGATCTTCAACGCCGTATTGGCAACGTAGTTAATATCTAAAAAACTAGCTCCTAGCTAATAGGGTCGTGAACGGTGACTAATTTAGTGCCATCCGGGAAAGTCGCTTCAACCTGCACTTCTTGAATCAAGCTAGATACACCTTCCATCACCTGCTCTTCGCTTAGTAGGGTTTTACCGAAACTCATGAGTTCAGCCACCGTTTTACCATCGCGCGCGCCTTCAATAATTTCCATCGTGAGGTAGGCCATCGCTTCGGGGTAGTTAAGTTTTAAACCGCGATTCAAACGTCTCTCGGCCAGTAAAGCTGCCGTAAATACCAATAATTTATCTTTTTCTCTTGGCAGGAGTTCCATTTTTTTCTCCGTTTTTTGTAAGTTTTACATGGTGCACACGCCGCACCCTATATTCAATAATTTAAGTCGCCCAAATTCTGGGGGGAACGGCATCTTTATGTATTAGCTCTGGGCGAATTAAAGCCCAGGCCTGGGAAAATAATTTACGTACTTTTTCTGTACACGATCCCAGATAGCGCACTGTCATAAACTCGCCGTTTAGACTCGTTGCCAGAAACTCATTTTTACTTGTCTGTTCTTGTAATTCACGTAAAGCTTCGATCAAGTCTAGTGGATTTTGCTTAAAAGGCCCGGCCAACATCAAACCATGCACCGGTAAAGCTCTTAAACCGGCCTTACCATTTAGTAGGGCTGAACATTCGCCGTCCAGAACTAAAGCTTCATTCAATAAAATTTTATTATTTTGCCAAATTTGCAGCTTTTGTTGTACCGACCCTGAGTCAAACCTTAGATCATTTGCAGGCAAGCCAAAACAAGTAATATCCCAGGTAATCATCGATGCATGATCAGCCAGATCGATGCGCGTATTCATACGCGCATGCGCTGATGGAAAAAGGATCGTTTCTAGGGGAAACCATTCTAAGCAGGCATTTTCTTGAATCGTCAGTTCTAAATTCTGAGTTTGGACGCCGCCCGCCTTACCCCCACTTAGCACGCGAGCTTTATACATACGGCCGGCACCGGGCGTGGTTAATAAAGCATGACTACCTGTTTGGGCTTCGACCGAAATACTTAAAGTATCACCAGTGACTAAACCACCGGGAGGATGTAATAGATAAACATGCGCACAATCTGGTCCTTCTGGATAAAAGGCTTTTTGTACATACAATGGCCCCTCATGCTCACACTGAACTAAACGTACACCCCGACTACGTTGTGCGAAAGACAAACTCAAATGCGCCTGCCAGCTTGAGCTATTGACAGTTTTTGCATCAGTTAGCACGGCAGCAGTTTCAAGTAATTTAGGGTCAAAAGGGCTATTCATTTGTTATGGTTTTTACCATTTATAATTGTTAACGTTAATTCATTATGGGCTATAGCTGCAGGCTAAAAAAATGTCCGGATCCCGGCCGAAGAGCAAACCGGGATGACAATCCATCTAACTCATCGGAATGCCAATTATTTTCCAGGGGCTTATACTGCCAGATATTGACTAATCAAGTCATCGCTTAATTTGTCCATTGTGTCTTGCGCTACAACTTTCCCACGCTCCATCAAGCGGAAGGATTGACCAATCTTTCTAGCGAAGCCAAGTTTTTGTTCAACCAGTATCACTGTCATACCTTCTTCTTCATTCAGTTTCAGAATCACATCGCCTATTTGTTTGACGATATTTGGCTGGATACCTTCATTTGGCTCATCCAGAATCAAGACCTTAGGCTCAATTACCAAGGCTCTTCCTATCGCTAACTGCTGCTGTTGGCCACCCGATAAATCCCCCCCCCGACGATGCAACATGTCACCCAGAACCGGAAACAAATCAAAGATCTTTTGCGGTATCTCTTTCGCCTCGCTCTTACCTAAGCGTTGCCCTCTAATAGGCAAACCTACGCGTAAATTTTCTTCGACGGTTAACAAGGGAAAAATTTCACGGCCTTGGGGGACATAACCAATCCCAGAAGGCGCGCGCGCTTCGGCCGATTTATTATGAATGGCTTCGCCATCCATTAATATTTCACCGTTGGTAATCGACTGTAAACCCATCATGCATTGCAGTAAAGTCGACTTGCCGACACCATTACGACCCATAATACAGGTACGTGAACCCGGTTCAATATCAAGGTCCAAGTCCCACAGAATCTGGGTACCACCGTAGTGCTGATTGACATTTTTAATTGAAATCACGCGTCTTCCTCCCCCAAATAAACTTCACGTACATCTTTATTGTTTTGTACTTCATCCATCGTGCCTTCTGCCAAGACCGAACCTTGATGCAAAACCGTTACCGTACGAGCAATCGAGCGAACAAATTCCATATCATGCTCTACCACGACCACCGTGTGCTCACCCGCTAAGGAATTCAATAACTCTGCTGTGCGTTCAGTTTCTTGAACGGTCATACCCGCCACAGGTTCATCGACCAACAATAACCGTGGTTCAGCTACCAACAACATGCCAATTTCTAACCATTGCTTTTGACCATGAGATAAAGAACCCGCCAGCATCATACGCTGCTCTTTTAAACCAATCGTTTCCAAGACATGATCAATACGCTGAATATCTGTCGAACTTAGCTTGGCAAATAAGGTCGGAATTACAGCCTTATTGGTTTTTAGCGATAACTCCAAATTATCCAATACCGTATGCGCTTCAAACACCGTGGGTTTTTGAAACTTTCGGCCAATACCCAGCTGAGATATTTCCGCCTCATCCTTTTCGAGTAAATTGTGCTTTTGACCAAAATAAACCGAGCCTTCGTCACATTGGGTTTTCCTCGTGATAACATCCATCAAGGTGGTTTTACCCGCACCATTCGCCCCAATCAAACAACGTAATTCACCGTCATTGATATACAAGTTCATATCATTCAAGGCTTTGAAACCATCAAAGCTGACCGACAAACCTTCAATATAAAGAATGATATTTTTAGAAACATCCACCACAGATTCTTGGGGCTGCATGAAAGACCAAACCTGGTCACGACGCATGATCTCCCGCGTTTCTTCTAGCAACTTTCCATCAAACATACTCATGATGCACTCTCCTGTGTTGCTTGCTGCGCATTCGCCGATAAAGCACCCACTCTTAACTGCTCACGCTTGGTTCTGCGCGCTATGAATTGCCCCTTCAGACCCATCAAACCATTGGGCAGATATAAGGTCACCAGCACAAACAAGGCACCCAGAGCGAACAACCAAGCTTCAGGCATAATAGCCGTAAAACGGGTTTTCGCGTAGTTCACTAATAAGGCGCCTATCACTGCACCAATTAAAGTGGCACGACCACCCACCGCCACCCAAATAACTATCTCGATGGAGTTAATCGGAGAGAATTCACCTGGGTTAATAATACCTACTTGCGGTACATACAAGGCTCCCGCCACACCAGCAATCACAGCCGAGTAAACAAATAACCACACCTTGTAGCGCTCAGCTCGATAGCCAATAAAACGCGCTCGGCTTTCGGCGTCACGAATCGCAATAATGACTTTTCCGAAACGTGATTTGAAAATAAAATGACTAACGATTAAAGCCAGAGACAACATGCTCGAGGTCGCGATAAACAAACCAATACGTGTACTGTCTTCTTGTAAACTAAAGCCCAATATTTCTTTAAAGTCAGTCAAACCATTGGTGCCACCAAAGCCCATTTCATTACGGAAAAATGACAACATTAAGGCGTAAGTTAAGGCCTGAGTAATAATTGATAAATACACCCCCGTCACACGTGAACGGAAAGCGAGCCAACCAAAAACAAAAGCTAACAAACCCGGTACCACCGCGACCATGATCATGGCAAACCAGAATTGATCCATACCCTGCCAAAACCAAGGCAATTCGGTCCAATTCAAAAACACCATAAAGTCAGGTAAATCAGGGTTACCATAGACACCGCGATCCCCAATCTGGCGCATCAGGTACATACCCATGACATAACCACCTAAAGCAAAGAAAGCGCCATGCCCCAGGCTCAAAATGCCACAGTAGCCCCAAATAATATCAACCGCTAAAGCCAGCATGGCATAACAAAGATACTTACCCAACAAGCTAATGGTGTAGGTGCTGACATAAAACATTGAGTCAGCAGGCATCGCTAAGTTACCAATAGACGCAAGCACTGTAACCGCTAATAAAAGTACGACAAAGGGTAAAGTACGACTACCGGTTTGACCTTCTCGTCCCATCGCCCCACTATTAAAAACTGAACTGAGCTGATTAAGAACATTACTCATTCTGCGGCTCTCCCTTTTTGAGGAAACAGCCCTTTTGGACGTTTCTGAATGAATAGAATGATGAAAACTAGAACAAGGATACTCGCCAACACCGCACCAGTAATAGGCTCAATAAACTTATTGGCGATACCTAAACTGAAACCTGCCACCAAGGTGCCCCACAAATTACCCACACCACCGAAAACCACGACCATGAAGGAGTCAATAATGTAAGCCTGACCCAAGTTTGGCCCAACATTGGTCAACTGGCTTAAGGCCACACCCGCCATACCGGCTATGCCTGAACCTAGACCAAAAGTCATGGCATCGACACGATCAGTTTTAATACCCATCGCTTTCGCCATATTACGGTTTTGCGACACCGCTCGAACATTCAAACCCAAAGAGGTTTTATTCAAAATTAACAGTAATAAACCGAAGACTAATAAGGCAAAGGCCAGAATATAAAGTCGATTCAGGGTTAAGGATAAAACCGGATTAATATCTAAAGAACCACTCATCCAGCTAGGTGCTTGGACCTGACGGTTAAGAGGTGAGAAAACAGAACGCACTAGCTGTTGCAGAATCAAGCTGATACCAAACGTCGCCAATAAAGTCTCCAGGGGACGACCATGAAGATGTCGAATAACACCGCGCTCAATCAATACACCAACACTACCTGAAACCAAGAAAGCCAGAGGAATAGCGACCCAAAGAGAGTAGTCGATTGCATTCGGCATCATCAACTGCACCACATACGTGGTATAAGCCCCCAGCATAATCATTTCACCATGCGCCATATTGATCACACCCATGACACCAAAGGTAATAGCCAAGCCGATAGCGGCCAGCAATAATACCGAACCCAGGCTCAAACCAAAGAATAATTTATCAACAAACTGGAAGTTCTCAACCCGCTGTTCGATTAAAGTTAAAGCTTTTTCTGCCGCGGCTTTCACTTTGGCATCTTGCTCATCAGCCAGTACTTTTACGAACAGGTTACGCACTTCGTTTTCGAGACGACCCGACAGAGTACTCACTGCCGCTAATCGCGCTTGAGCATCCTTGCTTTCTGACAAGGTAAACATCGCGATGGCGACATCCATTAATTCCAGCACACCCGCATCATTTTCTTTTTCTTTTAGTGCTGCAAGCGTCTTGATAATGTCGGCATCTAATTCCGACAATAAAGAGTTTAAGGCTTTAAGTCGTGCTTGCGGGTTGGCTGCCGACAATTGTGTACGAGCAATCGACTCACGTAAAAAACGCCTTACTTTATTATTCACGCGTATTTTTTTAATACTTGATTTAGACAAAGCCGCTAAGACTTCACCTGTAAAAACATCGGCAAAAACTTTTTCACCCTCCACCTTGCTGACCGCGAGCAATGCTTTGGTTTTTTTAACGTAGTACAACTGCCCTTTGAGCATCGTATTAAACAGCGGCAGAATCTTTTCACCACCGTATTCTTCCAGCTCTTTTAATACTGGAATCGCTTTATTTAACTTCACCTTGGTCAACTTTGTTAAAAGTTCGGGGGCCACTGTCTTAGAATCAGGCGCATTAGAAACAGACGGCTCAGGTGAAGCATGAACTGATAAGCAACTAAACAGGCTTATCAGACAGGCGAGAAGGATCGGAAGAGTTCTCACGATAGTGCTCCATTAAAGGGTAAATTATTTATGAATTATCTCGTCATGCCCGCGCAGGCGGATATCCATTCAGTTCGAGTAAAACCTGGATTCCCGCCTACGCGGGAATGACATTTCTAGGGACTAGCCACTAAAAACCCGATTAACATATATCTCATATATAAACCGGGCCTAGTATCTAGTTAATCAAAATTCTATTAGAAGTTCTGACCTGAACACTTAGCTGTTTTAGTATTGAAGTTGCCACAGCTTACTGGCTTAGTCCAATCAGCTATTAAGTCTTTAGAACCTGGTAGGTAGTTAGACCATGCATCACCAATCACCGTACCATTAGTTTCCCAAACCACTTCTAACTGACCGTCATCTTGAATTTCACCAATTAATACTGGCTTGCTCAAGTGGTGGTTTTTGTTCATCACAGCTGTACCACCGGTTAGGTTAGGCACAGTAATACCGATCAAAGCTTGCTCAACAGCATCTACATCAGTAGAACCGGCTTTCTCTACCGCTTTTGACCACATATTGAAGCCGATATAAGTTGCTTCCATTGGGTCATTTGTTACACGTTTGTCGTCTTTAATATAGGTTTTCCAGTTTGCAATAAAGGCTTCGTTTGCATCACTTTCAACGCTTTGAAAGTAATTCCAAGCAGCCAGGTGACCTACTAGAGGCTTAGTATCTAAACCTGAAAGTTCTTCTTCACCTACTGAGAATGCAACCACTGGAATGTCTTCAGCAGAAATACCCTGATTACCTAACTCTTTATAGAAAGGAACGTTGGCATCACCATTAATGGTTGAAACAACGGCTGTTTTCTTACCTTCACCACCAAACTTTTTGATATCTGAAACAATTGACTGCCAATCAGAGTGACCAAAAGGCGTGTAGTTAATCATGATATCTTTTTTATCAACCCCTTTAGACGCTAAGTAAGCTTCTAGTACTTTGTTCGTTGTACGAGGGTAAACGTAGTCAGTTCCCGCGAGTACCCAACGGTCTACATCCAGGTCATTCATCAAGTAATCAACCGCAGGAATCGCCTGCTGGTTTGGCGCAGCGCCTGTGTAAAATACATTTTTAGAAGATTCTTCACCTTCGTATTGAACAGGGTAAAACAACAAACCGTTCAACTCTTCAATGACAGGTAACACGGCTTTTCTTGATGAAGACGTCCAGCAACCGAAAATAACATCTACATCATCTTTAGAAAGTAATTCACGCGTTTTCTCAGCAAATAGCGGCCAGTTTGACGCAGGGTCAACCACAACAGGCTCAAGCTTCTTACCTAATAAGCCACCTTTTTTGTTTTGCTCTTCGATCATCATCAGAACAGTATCTTTCAGAGTGGTCTCACTGATCGCCATCGTGCCAGATAGAGAGTGCAACACACCTACTTTAATTGTATCCTCAGCGGCCATTGCGCCCATCGCAAATATTGATGCACTCGCACCTAATACTGCACTTTTTAGCATTGTTTTTAATTTCATGAGTCTACCCTTCTTTAACTTGTTGTTTTGATGAATGCCGGTCAGTTAAGTGCTTCGTTTATGGCGAACCATGTGGCAAAAGCACCACACCAGCATTAACCCAGCTCGATATAGATTATTAAGAATTCAAGAGCAAAGCGGTATTCGCCGATTGACGAAATCGACTACGTCATTTGACGTAGCTGGAAATATTAGAAGCTTTAAATTTAAGCTGAGTAAATTGTCCAAATGCATTAAACTAACTATCACATTCAGCAACACCAGTTTGATGCAGTCACTCATCGGCAAAAAGGGAACCACCATGAAAAGTTCAAACTATTTATCCTTCCTCACATCAGTTTGCTTAGTTTTAGGTTTAAGTGCCTGCGGCAGCTCAGGCGATGGCCCTATCGACAGTCAACAAACCAGTGACGTCAGCCTGCGTTTCTCTGATGCTGCAATTGAAGACTTAAGCAATGTTGTCATCACCGTTGACCAGCTAATTTTCAGCCGTGATGATAGAGACGATATTTCAGTGGATACCTTCACCAGTGATGAACTGGGAATAACAAACAGTGAAACCTTTGAAATTGACCTTCTAACGGTACAAGGAAATGACAATAAACTGGTACTTGATTCGGTTGACCTTCCAGTTGGCGACTACAAAAACTTAAGCCTAGTGGTATTAGATGAAGACACTGATTTAACCTACGTACGTGTCGAGGAATCTGGCCTTAAAAAAGACTTAAAGGTGCCTAGCGACCGACTCAAGTTGGGTGCCTTCAGTGTTTCATCTGATAGCTCACAAACCTTCGTGGTTGAATTTGGCTTAAGACAGGCAATAAGCTATAACCCAGGCCCTGACCGCTACATCCTTAAACCACGCGGCGTACGCATTGTGCGCTTGGAAGATGCGTCTACGATTCAAGGCTCTATTAACCTAGCAAGCATCCACCTAGATGATGCCTGCTCATCTAAACTTGATTCAACAATTGGCAACGTTGCTTATCTGTATGAAGGTCACGAGCTGGATCCAAGCCTGCTTGGCGATGTATTCGTCCGTGAAGATGAAGACACCGAAAATACTGAAATTGACCCAGATGTTGCCGCCAATATTATTGCGCCCATAGCGGCTACTGATATTAACGGCACGACTGGGGAGTACCTATTCTCTTATTTAGAGGCCGGTGACTATACACTGGCGATTAGCTGTAATGCTGATAATGATGACTCAGTGATGCATGATGAGTTTGTGATTCCATCACCAGCAAATGAGCTAATTGAAATAAACCTAGCCATCGGGACAAACTTACAATGTAACTTCCCGACTGATGGTAGCTGTACAGCTTTGTAAGCCAATCCCCCAAGCCACGACCTACCGATGTACTGGGTAAATATCACGACACTACTCATGCCACTTTTTGTGATGAGTATTGTGGCCAAGAAAATTATTCCAAAGAAGACGGTCTATAAAGATATTACTTACACACAGGCTTTGGGTTTATCGGCCAGTTATCAAGGAGGCATTATTGTCTGGGTGGCATTTTGGGCTTTTTATGGCCAGGGTTTCGGTGGTTTCATTTTGTGCAGCCTATGGCAGTGTGGTTATATTTGAGCCCAAAGCTCACTAGGTTTTTTAAAAAATTTGATGAAAAAATATTGAAACTCACCCCCTTCATCGTTCCTGTAACTACTTTTGATGCATTTTTTATAGACCTATACAGGCCCTGGCAGTAGCTGCTATGTGTAAATGAAAATCATACAAAGAAAATAGCAATTGGAGAACGCCGATCAACTAGATTTAAGCTAAGATCAGCTATACTAGGACCTCCATTTTTTTATTTCTGATTCAGGTTCATAAATGAAACGTCCTCTCATACAGGCTCTTATTCTGTTATGCCTCATCTACCCTCTTGAGCTGTTCGCAAAAGAGAAAATCCTCTGGGTGAAGTGGACACTAACGCCTGAGTATATGGAAACAGGTGAGTTTAAAGGACAAGGTTATTTAGATAATTTTCTAGAACATACCATTGCTTTAATGCCTGAATACGAACATGAATCTCAGTTTCAGACCCTGAATCGAATCAATTTATCCTGGGCTCAAGGCAATGTCTGCTCATTACATTTATGGCTAGGCTATTGGCCCGATAAAATCGTTTACTCTAAACCCTATGCCTTTACGCCACGTTTTGGAATCATTACCCGAAACGACTCCAAACTAGCCTATGAGCTGGGCGATAAACAATCCGTATCACTTAAATACCTGCTCAACAAAACAGACTATAAGATGGGTATTTTACCTCTCTATTATAAAGGCACCCGTAATTCCAGATACCCGCTCTTAGCACCGCTAATCTCACCACATTTAAATTCAAATAAAGTCTTTGAGTTTGATAATGGCAGAAATGAGATGACAGTAAAAATCATCGATAAGAAACGCGTTGACTACATCATTAGACAACGAGTCACGCACTTTAGTGAGTTACGTATTGATGGGCGTCCAGACAATTATAAATTCTATTATCTTGATGAGGGTAAACGTCATAAATTAGTTGCAGGCGCCTGCTCAAATAGCGATCTTGGAAAATCTGTTATTAGAAAGCTGAATGCTCTGGTAAATGATGAATTCCACAAAAAATATTTAGGCTTCAGACAAGAATGGGATAAAGATAACCTAAGCTTCGAAAAAACCTTCAACGATTATTTTATCAAAGGCATCGCTAACCCCATCATAACCGAGTAAGCCTCTCCATTTCATCCAGCAAAGGCTTTTCAAACTAAGCATTACTTTTGGGAGCAAGCTCATCCGTTTTTTACATAATTCAAATATTAAAATCCATACTTTTTCATAATTTCATCAAACCGGCCATTCTCTTTAATATCCTTAATCCCACGGTTAAATGCTCCAATGAGTTTTTTACTTCGGCTATTTTTCCGGCCTGACGAAACATGCAAGGGTTTTTTCGAAAAAGCATTTTTTGTGAATTTAATCTTTCCAAGTAAATGAGGTGCGCTAGCTTTAAGAAGTGCACGAGCAACAATTTCATCTTCAAGTGTGAGATCAATTCTTCCCGCGACTAGCTTTCTAACATTTTGAAGCAAGTTGTTTGCGTCGGCACGCCTGAAGTTTGTTGCATTTGAGAATTCATCACCATAACCGTAACCTCTTACAACACCAACGTTCTTACCTGCTAGGCTACTCAGCCCTTGGTATTCATAACTACCCTCTAGACGTTGAATAAATTTAATCTCATTTTCCAAATACGGTTCACTATAGAGTAGATACTCATTACGTTCTTCTGTATACCAGGTTGCGATCAATACATCATAATCCGCTTCTTTTACGCCATTTAAGGCCCTAGCCCAAGGAACAAATTTCATTTCCAAATCATAGCCTTGAGCCTTGAAGGCCGAGTCTGCGATTTCAAACACTAAACCATTACTGGGTTGCTCAGGATTTAAAAATGGTGGCCACGGATCACCCGCCGCAATTACTTTTTCTGCACTGACAGAAAGTGAAACAAAAGTGGTCAATAAAAATAAGAATACACGAATCATATCTCTACCCTCGTTCGAATTTTGAAAAGTCTCTGAGAATGAAGAAGCTAACAATCTATGGCCCCCATGGAGTATCAGAGATGCCGTAAATCGATACATGATCAAAACTCATCATTTAGAAGTATTTCATTCTGTACCTTCTTCAAAATAGAACAAATAATGTACTTTATCAAAGATAACCTGACTTTTATTTCCCCACGAAGACTACATCACGCCGCTCTACAAATGAGTGAATACCTCCTTTAATGTGTTCACTCGCCAAAATCAGTTTGAGCTCTTTAAATAGTAGGTTAATCGCGACACTTTCACCTTGATCTCTGGCGATTTTAGATGTCCGTAAGCAGTGGCAATATCATGCTACCTAATGCTTTCAGAGTCTGATTTTCACGTCGATACATTTAGTTTCTTAAACTGCCACTATTTTATCCAAAATCATCTACCACTCACAAAATTTTAGACTAAACTTAAACTGTATTTAAGAGGGGGCACATTAAGCAGCCCCCGCATAAATAATAGAGATAGTTTATGGATGACATTTCTAAATCAAATATTCTTATTTGTGATGACTCAGTAAGCAATGTGATGCTGCTCAAAGCCTTACTGGAATCAGAGGGCTATTGCTCGGTTAAAACGCTCACCGACCCTACACTGGTACTCCCGACATTAGAAGAAAGCGACTACGATTTACTGTTATTAGATATCGAAATGCCTGTCATGGATGGCTTTGCCGTCATGAAGCAGGTTGCGAGCTCTTCTTTAATTAAAAAAATGTTCCCCATACTTGTCATTACCGGCTCTAAAAAAATAGAAGTACGCAATCGCGCACTGGCCTTAGGTGCTCAGGATTTTATTAATAAACCAATTGATCAAGTTGAAACTGTACTTCGCGTCCATAATATCTTAAAGGTCTACTCCGCTTTTAAAGTACAGGAAAATGCAGTAGGTCAACTTGAAAAATTAGTTCTGGCTCGTACACAGGAGCTTTCAGAAGCTAATACTTTCCTGATTGAACGCTTGGCCATGGCAGCAGAATTGCGCGACAAAGAAACTGGCAAGCATGTATTACGGGTTGGTCAATATGCTCGCATACTCGCTGAAGCCTGTGGCATGATGCCCGAGTTATGCTATTTAATTGAAAAGGCCTCACCGCTTCATGATGTTGGAAAAATAGGTATTCCTGACGCTATTCTTTTAAAACCCGGCCCGCTCGATAAGAAAGAACGGGAAACAATGAATAGCCATGCTGAGATGGGCGCTAAACTGCTTCGTTCTCATTCCTCCATGTTAGTGAGTATGGCCTCAAGTATCGCGCTCTCCCACCATGAACGCTGGGATGGTGCAGGTTACCCTTCAGGCTTAATGGGAGAATCCATCCCTATTGAAGGTCGTATCACCGCGATTGCTGACGTCTTTGATGCACTCACAACTGTTCGTCCCTATAAAGAAGCCTGGGAACTTGAAGATGCACTTGATTATCTTAGGAATAATTCAGGAACGCATTTCGATCCAGCATTGGTGCGTTTATTTGAAGAGAATCTGGATAAGGTACTGGATATAAAACACAGCTATATTGATGAAGAGAGTAACTTGATTGAATTCAAACAGCACTATTCATCAAAAAAACACATGCAACCTAATTACTCAAGAAAACCCATAACGCCTAATTCCTCGAAAAAGCCCATAACGCCTACCATAAATTCAGTGACAGAAAATACGTGCTTAGAAAGATCATCAACAGATGCCTCAAAATGATTTAACCGCTACGACTGAACTGATACTACTGAAGCCATACTACTGAGCAATGTTATTCCGGCTAGACGCTTTAACTCGGTATAAGACATCATCTGCCGATTTAATCAAGTCACTCGCTAATACGTGTTTATCCAGCTCGGCAATACCGCCACTCACGGTGACATAAGATTCAACATCAGAATACGCATGAGGGTAAGCAAGTTGCTTAAAGGCATCCACAATTCGTTGTCCTACTGCTTCTGCTTGAGACACTGTCGTATTCGGCAAGATCACGGCAAATTCTTCACCTCCATAACGCGCCACAATATCATCAGGCCGACACATAGCATCCTTCAAGGTTTTACTCACCACCTTCAAACAATCATCGCCTGCCTGATGCCCGTAGTTATCATTGAAAGGTTTGAACTTATCAACATCGACCATGATTAAACTTAGGTGAGACTTATCTTTATGGGCTCGTTTCATTTCAAGCTCAATGGCATTATCAAAACCACGACGATTCACCAGCCCCGTTAATTGATCCTGGTGAGCCAAAATTTCCATCATGATTTTTGTGCCATGTAATTCATCCTGTATTGCTGCAATTCTTTCCATCGCATGAATCATCGCCTCAAGCACTTCAGGCACAATAGGTTTGAAGAGGTAAATATCACCGCCGGACCTAATCCCTTCAGTGAAAAACTTAGGGTCAGTTTTAGCGCTGACAAAAATAATCGGGAACCAGACGTCATTATTTGCACGAATCTGCTTAGTCGCTTCAAAGCCGTTAATTCCGGGCATTTCCACATCCATCAGGATCAGATCAACACTTTCCTGATTACAAATATCGATCGCTTCCTGACCACACGTTGCTTCCATCACATCATGCCCTAGTGAGGCTACAACCGAATTTGAAACCATACGCATCGAGCGCTGATCATCTACAAGCAATACTTTCATGTGGCACCGTCGATTAAATTTACTTCCAATAAGTATAATCTAAACAAACGAAACTGCTGCAAATTGTCACCAGACAGAAAAATAAACGATAGCTTCCAGAAGGAACTGTAGTAGAACAAATGCAGAGCTGCATCAGCTAGTTAGCTTATGACTATATAAATTAAGAACTATATAAATTAAGAACTATAGAAATTAAGAACTATAGAAA
>Ga0209290_1000294_pt1 | contig 42144 bp, 33 predicted proteins | sample EN1Hudsemesocosm_2_FD_184632 | JGI IMG/M metagenome (GOLD analysis project Ga0209290, IMG submission 184632) | Methane-oxidizing microbial communities from mesocosms in the Hudson Canyon - EN10B Hudson Canyon (SPAdes) (version 2) | ecosystem: Environmental > Aquatic > Marine > Cold seeps... | reverse complement strand
GCCGCTAGTAGCTGACCTTACCATCCTTAAACGGGGGAAGCGGTCCAGCGGTATTAGAAGATAAGCAGGAGAGCACTATGCCTCAAATCATCAATACCAATCTTGCGTCAATCAATGCGCAACGTAACCTGGATACCTCGCAGAAAGATAATCAAACTGCGCTGCAAAGACTATCATCCGGACTCAGAATAAACAGCGCACGAGATGATGCTGCGGGCATGGCGATTTCTACTCGTTTTACCACACAAGTCGAAGGCTTGAAAGTCGGCATTCGAAATGCAGGTGATGGCGTATCTCTCGCACAAACAGCTGAAGGCGCTTTAGGCGCGATGACCAGTTCATTACAGCGTATGCGTGAACTAGCACTACAATCGGCCAATGCCACCAACTCTGATATTGACCGTGTCGCGATCAATGCAGAGGTACAACAGCTTAAAGATGAAATTGATCGACTCGCTGAAAAAACCAACTTTAACGGCACTCGCTTATTGGATGGCTCATTTTCAAATGTCACCTTCCAGATCGGCGCAAATGAAGGTGAATCACTTAGCTTTTCGGTTGCCGAAGTATCGGGCAGTACACTAGGTGTAGGTCGAGACGCTGGCTTATCATCTTTCTCCACTTCTTCAGCGCTGGCGAAAGGCGATTTAACCATTAATGGCATTTCCATTGAAGCGTCTCGCTCAGCCGATGATACCTCTTCTGTTGACAATCAGGCTGCCAGCGCGATCGCTAAGGCCGCTGCGATTAACACCTCAGAGGAAGAAACCGGCGTACACGCCACGGCCAACAACAATACTGTGCCCGGCTCAAATATGTCATCAGCCACTGGTGCTGGCGCAGGTGTCATCACACTCAATAACATAGAAATAGCAGTCAATACCGGCGGGCTTGATCTAGCCTCAGATAGAGCGTCTGTTGTTGCCGCAATTAACGCCAGATCAGACCAAACCGGTGTCATGGCAATTGATTCCGGTGATGATGCCACTGGCGTTATTCTCGAGGCTGAAGATGGCCGAAATATTACCTTAAGCGACGAATACACAAACGGCTTAATCGCAAGCGCAGCACCTACAAGTTTAACAATTGCCGCAGCAAACAATACGCTAACATTTGCGATTGATGGTGCCGCCTCTGCCAGTTATGACATTGGTGCAGCTGCACCTCATGCCAGTGTTGACGCTTTAGTAATAGCCATCAATACCGCTATTACAGGCGCCGCTACCGCATTTAATAATGGCGGCGTAATAGAAATACTATCTGATTCCACCACAGGATCAATCAGCGCGATTACCGGTGACGGTGCTGCCAACCTTTTCCTTGATACGGCAACTACATCTGGGGCCGACTCATTAACGGCTGGAGCTTTGAGCAACCTCGGTCTTGCCGGTCGTGGCACTTATGAAGGCACGATCACCTTAACCTCTTCTAATGGTGAAGATATCAACATCACACCAGGAAGCGGTAGCATCGAAGATACGGGCTTCATTGAAGGCACTTACGCTGCGCGTAGCGCCATTATGAACTCCAATATCCAAGCGAGTGGTTCATCCTACCAATGGGATCAAACCAATACCTTTACCGCAACACCCGCCACATTCACTATTGCGACAGGCGGTGACAGCAGTGTAGATGTTAACCTGAGTACTGATTTGACCAGCGCCACCACCAGCGGGCTGGTTAGCGAGATCAATGCTGATATCGCTGCAGATGCAGACGGTAATGGCGTCCTTGAAGCCTACGTAATAGACGAAGATAACTTCACCTTTGGCTTTAGAGTACTCAGCAATGAACCGGATCAAGCAATAACCGTCACATCAAACGATACCGATGTTGACGATTACTTTAGTATGCCTCAGAACGGTCTAAGCGAGAGCATTAGTGCAACCAAAGCGCCTTTAAGTGCTGGCGACCTGGTTATTAATGGCGTACAAATTAGCGCAGCCAAAGCGACGGATGATACCGCGTCTGATGACACTTACAACAGCAGTCTAAAAGCAGCCAGCGGCATAGCCATGGCGGCCGCTATAAATAAGGCCACAGAAGAAACGGGCGTTTCCGCGACGGTCAACCCAACTACGGTGACCGGCACACTCGGTGCGCTAGGCACCTTGGGTGAAAGCGGCCAAATGTTCATTAACGGTGTTGATATTGGCGTCTTCACCGCCTCAGACAACCAAGAGTTAGACAAGTCTTCGGCATTAAGCCAAATAAACTTATTTACTGGGCAGACGGGCGTCACTGCTGAAGATAACGGTAACGGCATTTCTCTCGTTGCAGCCGACGGACGAAATATCTCTGCGGCCTGGAATACTGACTCAAATGACTCCGGCGTCGCCCTGGCGGCCTCTCACTTTGGCATTGGCGGTGTCGGTGAAGCTGACTTTGATACCGCCAATGATGGCGCAACAACAGCAGTCAATGAATATAGTGCTGCCGGCATTGCAAAAACAGCCTACTCTACCGTGCAATTCACTTCTGCTGGCCCCATTAATATTGAAGCCGGTTCAAATGGTACACAGGCCCTTTATAACATTGGCTTTGATGCAGGCACCTTCGGTGGCTCAGAAGGCGGCCAATTAGTTAAGGATATCGATGTCAGCACAGTTGAAGGGGCGCTAAAAGCGCTAAACGGTATCGATAACGCACTCGACCAGATCAACCTGGAACGAGCAAATCTAGGTGCGATTCAGAACCGCTTTGAATCCACCATAAATAACCAAGCCATTACAGCTGAAAACTTCGAAACCGCTAACTCCCGTATTAGAGATGCCGACTTTGCGGCTGAAACAGCCGAGCTATCGCGAACACAGGTATTACAGTCAGCCGGTTTGTCGATACTAGCGCAAGCCAATGGGCAACCTCAGCAAGTACTACAATTGTTACAAGGCTAAGGGCAGCTACTACAAGAATAAAAACTAACAAGATAATTGCTTATTACTCCAAGCCGGCTTTATGCCGGCTTTTTTTGTTTGCGAGAAAGACAAGCCCTACTCTATTTTTTATACATTTTATTCTAATAAACAAATAGTTGGCACACGCTTCGCTTATATAGATATAACTAATAAACAACTCATAAAAGCGGCAGAGGTTTACCTAATAATGAGCACAATGACACCTAAGCTTCAACCTATCGTCAATAACTTAAGCGATTATGAAAGAGCCGATATTGCACGACTATTGATTCATGCTAACGATCTCTATCAAGCACACAACAATGCAGAAACACCGAACAAAGATAGACAAATATCACTCGATCATGCTTTAAAGCTCATTACTCAAGTCATCGAGTTTGACCCAAACAATGCACCCGCGATGAATCTTCTTGGCCGCATTGAATTAGACAGGGGAAATATTTCCGCCGCTAAAGCTCTTTTCAGTAAATGTCTTGAGCATTCTCCTGAGAATACGCAATATTTAGCGAATACCGGTTATCTACACATAATGTCAGATGCGCCTGAGCTTGCCCTGAACTATTTTCAGAAAGCATTAGATATTGACAGCTCTTACAAGAATGCATTTCTGGGTATGGCACGCGCTCATCATGCTCTTCATCATTATGATGTCGCTTACCTGCATTACCGTTCATTAATTAGCTATGGTTATGACAGCAAGCCAGTATTACAAGGCATGCTAAATTGCTGCACACACCTAAATATTGACAGCTATCAACCTGAACTAGAAGCCGATCTTTTTGCTCTCTTTGCCGTAGAAGACTTTGCTCATGAGCGACTTAACTATTTTGCTGCTAAACTTATTTCAAAGAAATACGACCTTGAAAATCCGAATGCGCCTATTGATATTATTCAAGTTGCAAACGACCCGCTTATTTATCACTCCCTGATTAAATGCTCTCTTCCTAATCCTTTTGTAGAGGAATTTATTTGCCTCTTACGTCAAAGCATTATGCAAGAAGCTGCAGAAACGGGCACCTTACGTGACGAACTACAAACACTCGCTATTGCTATTTCCGTTTACAGTGAGCGTAATAATTACGCCATGACAGTCAACGAGTACGAGCAAAACAATATTTCACAAATCAACCAGATACTGAGCGAAACGTTACAAGGTAGCTGGGCTGTTGACGATGTAGCAGGCGCTCTCATCGTACTGGGTATGTATCAGGCATTTTTCTCCCAGCAATATGCCGTTAAATTAACCCGTTTAAGTTTACAGGACTGGCCTTCTGCGCTTCAGGCTTCTTTAGAGCCATCACTGTATAGACGTGCAGAACGCGAGGCCTTTAAGCAACAGTTCCCTGAAAAACAGGAAGAACTATTAATTGCCAGAGACGATCTACCCGCCCCTTTCCCAAGATGGAATACCATTGATTTTTATAACCAGCAATCATTAAAACAAGAGCTGGTTTGTAATTTCGACATAGACCCAGCACTACTTCCTGACCGTTTACTCTTATTAGTTGCAGGTACAGATGCGGCTCAAAGAGCGTTTGAATATGCTCGCCACTTTACAGATGTAGATATACTTGCGGTTGAAAACAGCCTTGAGAATCTTGCTGAAAACCACTTAAAAGCGAAAGCTGAAAATTTATCCAATATCGCATTCTGGCCCATATCACTCACTAAACGATTCCTTGAAGACGGTAATACCGTGCACTTTGCATCTATTAGTAGTGAGTCAGAAGTCATTGATAGCCACTTTATTGAGCTACTCAAAAAGAGCCTACCTAAAAAGGGCGTGATGAACATCAAATTAGTCGAATCACCAGATAGCGCCACGTTTGATATTCAAGCGTTAATTACTAAGCAACAATTATGTAATAGCTCAGCCAATATACGTGCACTCAGAGCAACCATACTGGCAGATAAGTACAGCGCCTACTGGAGCGGGCTAATTAATAACGAATACTTTTATTCTATCGATGGCTGTCGTAAATTCTGGTTTAAACCACAAGACCAGCAAGACTTACTCGATGTCACGGAAGACCTAGCAAGCAAAAACGAATGGAGCTTATCTAAAATACTTAACCATCACGGTAAAGTGGTTTCAACCACACTTGCAAGGAAAAACCTGCTTAAGTATTCAAGAGACAAGCACATTAGTAATAACTGCTCTGTTTACTTCGTTAAGAATTAATACCTACCTTCATTCCGGCAGTGCCTTAGCCGGAATCCTTTTTCCTAGATTATGATTCCCCGATAGAAGCCGCCCAGGCGGCCCTATCTTGCTGCGCGTTTCACCTTGGCTTCGGGCATGACACTCTTTATTAACTTCGGGAGTAAATGGCTTTATTTACTTCGAGTAATGGCAATCTAAATTTAACCAGCGTTCATAGTCTTCCAGTTCATCCACATCCCAAGATTCATCAAGTAAAGCAACACCGTAGCTTAAGTCCTTCGCATTACTCAATGTTTTTTTCAAGACTTGACCCTGCCCCCATGCAACATCAGTAAAAATACCCGGCTCGAACCTGCTCGCCCCGATCAGCACATACCCCCCATCTTCTGCCGGTCCGAGCACTAAGTCATGATCATTCAATTCAGCCACGGCTTGGCTGATGATTTCTGGCGACACATTTGGGCAATCACTCCCCACAATAATGACTTTTTCAAAGCTGATAAGTGATGTCTCAAGGGTATGCGCCATCTTATCGCCAAGCGACGCACCTTGTTGAAGTTGATAGGCAACATTAGCGTTTGCTATCAACTCTTTCATGCTTTCTTGTATGTCTATTTCTTCAGTAGACAAGATTGACGCATCTAAATTAAAGCCATTTTCATTCAACCATAACTCAAATTTTCCCGACTCATTAGTGCGTAGATTATTAAATACCGCGGCCAATAACTGCATATGAACATCTAAGGCTTTTTGCTTACCTAAAGATTTTGCTAAACGTGTTTTCACTTTGCCAAGCTGCGGCCATTTGGCGTATTGAACAATTAATACATCTTTCATTTGAATGATTTACTCAATATTTTTAATGTGTGGCTGGTTTTTAACTATACTCGATAAATTAGTCATGAGAATATGATATTAATATTTTCATTATAAATTTGAGAACATTAGAATAACTGCCTGAACAACTTGACTGGAAGATAATGACACCTACAAACAAACTTACTGCCCAAGGTTTGAATATTTCATGGCAAGACTGTTTTCAAGAAATTCAATGCTATCAAGATGAAGACGTCAATATAGCCATTCACCGCTTGCTCAATGACCCTGTATTTATCAAGGTAATTCATCAGTTATTTTCCACATCTGAGCAAGCACAACTAAATCTGGAATCATTAGAAAATATTGACACAGTAGAAAAACTACAAGCCTGGGTCGAGTCGTATATATTCCCCCGTATAGCACAAACCTATGAGCAACTCACCGTTAGTGGCTTAGCCGAGCTTGACGCTAGCGAAACCTATATTTTCATCTCGAATCACCGCGATATCGTTATGGACCCGCTTTTATTGAATCGCACCTTACGCTCGAACGGTTTCACGACAGCTAACTGTGCGATTGGCGACAATTTATTGCAACACCCTAGCGCAAACGACTTGGCTTTATTAAATCGCTGCTTCAAAGTATTTCGTTCAATTAAGTCTCCCCGCGCCATTTTCAAAGCAATGAAAATACAGTCGGCTTATATTCAATACCTACTTTTTGCCAAACAAGAGAATGTATGGATCGCCCAAAAGGAAGGTCGCGCAAAGGATGGTATTGATTTAACGAATCCAGCGCTTATCAAAATGCTCAGCTTAGCTAAACCAAAAGAGATCGAGCTTGCTGACTACTTATCAAACCTGAATATTGTCCCGGTCAGTTTTTCCTATGAATGGGACCCCTGTGCGATAGACAAGGCACGTGAATTGGCGACCCAAAAAGAAAACTCGGATTATACTAAAGATAAGCTAGATGATTTCATCGCAACCAAGAAAGGAATCGAAGGTAACAAAGGACATATCCACATTCATTTCGGCGATGTGATCACCCAACAAAATAACGAAGTGTTTGACCATAAATGCATTGCAAAGAAAATTGATGTATCAATACACAGTCACTATAAGTTATACCCGGTAAATTATGCTGCATTTACTGCCACAAACCAAAAGGCCCTCAGCTCTAATACCCTACCCGCTACTTATTCGAAACAAGAAATTAATACAGCAAAAAAACAACTCGAAAGGCAACTCGAAGGGGAAAGCGCAGAAATCAAAAGTCGCGTTTACAAAGCCTACGCGCAAGTTATAAATCATCGCCAAGATTAAAGCCTTTAAGCCCGATACCTTTAAGAAACGAGGTCATTCAGCAAACCTGGTTTTTTAATACCATAACCTTGAGAGTGATCGACACCAATATCTTTCAATACAGCCAAAATATCGTGACTTTCTACATATTCAGCGACTGTTTTCATGCCCATGAAATGCGCGAGTTCATTGATTGATTTCACCAAAGCCTGATCCTGCACATTATTCACAATATTTTTAATAAAGATCCCATCAATTTTAATAAAATCTACCGGGAGCTTTTGAATGTAGGCATAAGAAGACAAGCCGGAACCAAAGTCGTCGAGAGAAAATTTGCAACCCGTTTGCTTCAGCACACGAATAAATTCTGTCGCATCTGCCAAGTTTGTAATAGCGGCAGTTTCGGTAATTTCAAAGCAAATCAACTCCGGCGAGACACTAGAAGCCGCAAGTTGCCCTAGTATAAATTCTAGGAAGCTATCGTCACTGAGCGAGTTACCCGATAAATTAATTGAGAAGCCATTAGATTCTTTTACGACTGACTCATGTATTTCCATCCACTCTAATACATTGTGAATCACCCAGCGATCCACTTTTGCCATACGGTCAAAGTGTTCGGCAGCCTCAATCAACATAGAGGGCGGCAAGACTTGACCATTTTGCCTCACACCCAATAAGACCTCGTAATGTGGCCGACTATCTGCTTCGACTTTAACCGGTCTTATTTCCTGACAACGCAGGGTAAGCAATTCATCCAAATCGCCATCCAGTTTCTGCACCCACAGCAACATATCATCACGTTTTTTCTGATCCTCATCCTGCTCTTGATACACGACAACACGATTACGACCTGAAGATTTAGCTGATTCACATGCCAAACCGGCCTTACGCATAACAGTATCAAATGAGTCTGTCTCAAGCTCAAAAACGGCAACACCAATACTAACCGTACTGTTTATAGCATGGTCTTCCCAATTATAAGGCGTACTCTCTACATCCTTACAAATTCGTGCTGAAATCTCACTGACAGTGTCAACCGTGCAACCATTCAGAATCATACCAAATTCATTGCCACCCAAGCGCCCACAAAAAGCATCTTCCATACCTTGATTCTTAATCGCGCTGGCAACATGTTTAAGTAAAGCATCGCCCGCATGATGACCGTAACTGGTATTCGTTAGACTAAATTTATCCAAATCGATATACAGTAATGCCGTATCACTTTGATTGGTTACAGCACCTGCAATACTTTGCTCTAGCGCGCGCTCAAACGCTTGCCGGTTCAATAACCCGGTCAAAACATCACAACTAGACTGACCAGCCAGCTCTTCATAAACAGACTGGACCATCTGATGAAGCCCTTGATCAACCAGGGGAACTTCTTCGTGATCAACAAAACTTGCCCTATTATCTTTAAACATGGCCACTAGGTCATCTAGTGACACATCCTCATCTTTCATTCCTTGACTATCAACAAAGACAAAACGGAAAGACTCGCTCCCAGACCAAGCTAAACGCAAACAGCGCGTTCGCCCAGAATCATCTTTAATTTCAACCCAATCGCCTACTTTCATCGATACGATTCGCTTATGCCAATGGCTAGCTTGCATACCAGATCTTTGGCCAGGTCTTAAATCATCTATGTCTTTTTCTGTTCTATCATATGGCCATTCATATTCATCAACCTTGACCAATAGAGGGTCTGCATTATTAAATAAGCAATCCTCCATTCGCTTCAAAATAGCCTCATAACCGACCAAACCCACAACACTTAATTCTTTAGTAATTAACTCTAATAAAGACGGCGCTTCAAGCTCCATTTCTAGCTCGATTGCCCACTTATCAGTACTGTCTATTTCTTCGCCAAGCCAGTTCAATAATAAATCAACAACATTGAGTACTTCTTTGTATGCTTCACTTGAATGGTCATCACGCACGGCAACAAAACACAAGTGCTCACGCCAACCGGCTTTATCAAGTAGCTCAAGCAACACAACTGGCACTGACTTTCCGGCGAGCAAATGATTAATATCCGCCACGACTTTACTTCGTGCATCTGCGACTTTCTGTTTACCATCATAAGCCCGGGCTATACGATCTGAGTTTCGTTGGTAAGCTAAGGCCTGACGATCTAAAAGATGATTTAATTCATCTAATATTTTTTCAACTACTTGCTCGTCATCGTCATACTCTGAAACAACTTTATCAATTACTCGGTCCAGAACCTTTTCCAGGCGCTTCTGTTCCGTTTTATCATTTGCGACAAGCTTTGCTAGCTTATTAAGCATCTGGCGGGCAGGATGAGAGACATCAGAAAAAAAGTTTTTATCTCGCAAGACTACTTTCAAAATCGTCAGCTTTAATTTTTCAAGCCATCGTTTCAGTAATCCTGACACCCCTACCTTCTCAACGATCACCTCGAAAAAGCGGTCTGTCACGTCGATCAGCTCAGACTCCTGACTACCAATCGAGCATGTAGCACCTGCGATATTACTTAAACCTGACTCAATCCAGCCTTTCAAGTTTTTTCGTTCATCAGATTCCTCGTCACCATGAATTTGCTGCAATTGACTTATCGCAGACACCAGCTGAGTGGGGTTATAAGCTAGCGAAGAAGAACCAATATCCGCTTCAGACATCTCACCGGAAATCGAAGAGTTCTCTGACGAAGACTTCAATCTGCCGCCAGAACTGACGGCCGTATTAAGACGAGATAGAGCATTTAACGTACCCATCTGACTCTGACGACCATTAAAGACAGCAGCTCCGTCATTAGCTAGCTCTGAACCTACTGCGTCACCCGCATTGGTAGAACCACCAGCATGACGCTTATTAGTATGACCCACACCACTTGCTCCCAACTCATCACTATAATCAAAGGCATCAGGAGCCGCGTCACTTGCTGGGTTAGTTAGAGCGGAGTTTAAAGAACGAGCATTTGTCAGTGACTCTGGAGTAGCGGGAACTGCTGTATTTTGAACAACTTCGACAGTCTCAAGTGATTGGTAATCTAAACCTCCTTTTTGAGCACATCTGACAATATCTAAATAGAACTTTTTTAAGTCCTCTAGCAGACTACGTGAAATGGTTTTATAAATGAGGGCTTGGGGCGAAGTTGGTATTTCTAACTCGTCTATAGATTGCTTCAGAAACGCAAAAATATCAGAGGGCCCGATCCCACAACTTTTTTCGTCAAATGGCTTACCAGAAAGATAACTTAGCACTAGCACAACTTCATGCAGCTCGTAAGATAATTCACCTTCGAGAAATTTTATACCGACATTAGCCGTCAACCAATCTTCAAAATCATCTTTAGAAACAAGACTAAGGCTATCTAGCTGTAAACTAGTGCGCTTTATTGTTTTCTTAGCCGTCTGAGTGACATTCGGTTTTAATTTTTCATGAAAGTTAGTTTGAAGCTTCCCACTTACACCTGTAGAGACTTGCGCCGCTAACCACTCACTATTTGATTCAAGTAAGTTTATCGCCAAAGAGAAGTCAGCTTTTAACCAATCGTCAGCGTCTTCAAGCGTTTTGTATAAATCTACCGCAACACAATGGGTCGCTCGCAGAACGGCATCATCAATGACACTTATGCATAGCTGAGCTATATCATTAAATACTTCAAGTACCGTGTTATTACTATTTATATGTTCATTCATGGATAATAAAAAAAGCACAACTCATGTTATTCTAGTAGCTTAAGGCTAACCTATAACATTGATTTCACAAGCCATAAATGCAATATGTTACAAAAAGCTATATTCTCGAAGAGAGAATGCAAATAATATTGAGTCATCCCTGCCGCTATTTGTTAAACTAGCCGCAACAAGTGGCACACTCACGACGACATCCCCCACCTCGATTTATTTTTAAGGCACCCTAATGAACCAGCTTTTTGTAAACAATCTAAGTGTTATCGACTTTTCTTATTTCGATAATCAGCGAGGCATTCTGGGTGAAAGCTGGATAGTCGACATCGAGCTGAGTGGAGAGCTTGATGATCAAGGCATGGTGTTCGATTTTGGACACGTAAAAAAGAAAATTAAAAGCATCATTGATGAAGAGCTGGATCACCGTTTCATCATCTCCAAGCAGGTCAAAGATCTGACAGTTAAAGAACATGAAGATAACTGTGAACTTAATTGGACTAATATAATGGGGACATATCAGCACATTTCTCCAAAGTCGTCTGTACTCGTATTAGATGTAAAAACGATCAACACTAAAACTATCGCAAGCTACCTACAAGATATTATTCTTGAAGCCCTACCTTCAAATGTTTCAAAAGTACAAATAATACTGACACAGGAAGCTATCGACGGGGCATATTATCATTACAGCCACGGACTTAAAAAGCATGACGGCAACTGCCAACGCATTGTGCATGGCCATCGCTCAAAAATTGAAATATATGAAAATCATCAACGCAGTATTGAACTTGAAGATTACTGGTCAGCCTGCTTCAGAAACATCTATATCGGGACACGCGAAGATATCACTTTGGAGCACGATGTAGATAACAAAGCGCACATCACCTTTTCATACTCATCAAAGCAAGGTGATTTTAGCGTTACACTCCCCAAAAAACGTGTTTATATCATTGATACCGACTCAACCGTGGAGTTGATAGCTCAACATATCGCATTAAGCTGCGCAGAAAAGCAGCCTAATAACCACTATCGCGTTAGAGCGTACGAAGGTGTGGGCAAAGGCGCCATAGCCTGCAGCAAATAGATTGGCCATATACTTACACTAATACAACTAGCAACAAACTCACTGACATAAAAAAGGGTACCTCGTAGGTACCCTTTTTTATGTGGTTATCTACATTTTGTCAGGCCAACTAATGCAATAACCGTAAACTGTCATTAAAAATTCAAGCTATTTAAGCAACGAATTGAGTTGCTCTCATTTCATCTCTAAATACTTCAATTGGATCTTCATATAGTCTGTGAGGATCCATATCATGCTTCATTGTCCAGATCATATAGTCCATTAATTCTGCTGAAGCTTTCTCTTGAACTTTTTTAGCGCTGCGTATATTGATCACTTCTGCCGATGTTTTTTCAGCTACATTTTTATTCTCAAGTTGCGCTATTTTTTTGTCATCATTTAACATAGTGAATTCCTGTTTTAGCAATCTGCTTATTTATATGTTTTGTTATAAATTATTTGTCTTGTTTCTATTTATAAACATTTACTAAGCTTTTTCCATGCCAACTTTTAAAACAAGTGTTAAATAATATAGTTAATATAATAATTTCAATTACTTACACTAAAATATCAAAACATAGGAATTGAGAAATAGCGCACATTTTCAAGAACAACAAAAAACTTGAGCATGAAAGTCAAAAATATGACTCTCAATAATCAAGCCTAAAAAAGCGCAAAACAGGAAGCAAGAAGCAAGAAGCATAAACGGTAGACGAAAAAAAACCGCTAATACCAAGGCATTAGCGGTTTTTAATATGGCGTCCCCTAGGGGAGTCGAACCCCTGTTACCGCCGTGAAAGGGCGGTGTCCTAGGCCTCTAGACGAAGGGGACTAAAACTTTACCTGAACAACTACTAACAAAATTGGTGGAGCCATGCGGGATCGAACCGCAGACCTCAACGCTGCCAGCGTCGCGCTCTCCCAGCTGAGCTATGGCCCCTCTAATGTTGCGCTGTGTCATTCAACGGGGCGTATATTATGCAAACCCGCCCCCTGAGTCAAGACGAATTTCGCATATTTTTTTAGTTAATATTAACTCGTTAAGCTCGCGTCAATAGCCGCTGTAAGTGACTGATATTCCTTCTCAACACGCTTAGTCTCTTTCTTGGAAAAACCACCTAGACAGTTCACAGCATGGCGTAATCGTGCCCTACTCATATCGGGCCCAAGATGTTCCATTGAATCAACCACCGACCAAGAGTTTGGCGTACCTGCAATCGCGATAAAAATAGGCTGCATACAGTCTCCAATTTTTATCTCCATGGCTTTCGCCAGGGCTTTAATGTCTGCAAATATTTGATCTTTGTTCCAGTGGCGCTGAGCCTCAAGCTTCCATAAGACAAATTGAAGAACGCGTTTGACTTGGCTTTCTTCAAGCTTTTTATGGACAAAGTCTTCTGCTTTCAAATTTAGCATACCAGAGAACATGAATCCCGTTAACGGTACAATATCAGCTAGCGTTTCAACCCTTCCCTGCACATGCTCAATAAGGGGTAATAAATGTTTCTCATTGAACGCCCATTTTTTGGCGCGCTCAACAAAAGCTTCAGGCGTTAAGTTCTCACGAATCCATAAACCATTGAGCCATTGGAGTTTTTCAACGTCAAAAATCGGTCCCCCAAGCGAAACTCGAGTAATATCAAAGCTTTCTATCATATCGTTAAGTGAAAACTTCTCGCGCTCATCAGGCATTGACCAACCCATACGCCCTAGATAGTTAACGACAGTTTCAGGCAAAAAGCCTGCACGCTCATAATAGTTAATACTGGTTGGGTTCTTACGCTTGCTCAACTTACTTTTATCAGGATTTCTAAGCAATGGCATATGACATAGCGTCGGCATATCCCAAGAAAAATACTGATATAACAACTTATGTTTTGGCGCAGAGTTAATCCACTCTTCACCACGAATTACATGCGTGATTGCCATTAAGTGATCATCGACCACATTGGCTAAATGGTAAGTGGGCATTCCGTCAGATTTTAATAGAATTTGACAATCTACCTGCGACCAGTCGATTTCGATTTTGCCTCGAAGCATATCATCAATGACACACGTTCCCTCGTCAGGTACTTTCATTCTAATGACGTAAGCATCACCACGCGCCAAACGCTCTTTCACGTCCTCTGCTGGCAACTCCAGATTGCCTTTTATTCCAGGATTCAAACCAGCTGATTTTCTTTCTTCACGAATAACCTCTAATTCTTCAGGCGTTCTGAAGCAATAAAAAGCATCACCCTGTTCAATTAGCTGCACGGCATAAGCACGATAGTCATCTTTACGCTCACTTTGACGGTATGGTCCGTACTCACCACCCACATCAGGCCCTTCATCCCAATCCAAACCCAGCCACCTTAATGATGACAGAATATCCTGCTCAGATTCAGGCGTACTTCTTGCCTGATCCGTATCTTCGATACGTAAAATAAACTTACCATTATGCTGTTTAGCAAAACACATATTGAATAATGCAATGTAAGCCGTACCAACATGAGGATCACCTGTTGGTGAGGGTGCAATTCGCGTTCTAACTATTTGAGACATTCAATAACCTTTCGTACGAAATTTTAAATAATAAATCTTGATAAAAAATAGCATAACTAAGATGCAATACGCTTAAATTACTAAGCCTCTCTTATATTGCATGCTATAAACAAACTAAGTAAGCGCCACAATTAACCGTAGCCACCAACGAAGGGATTCGTCGCTTTTTCATGCCCGATGGAAGACATGGGCCCATGACCAGGAATAAATTGGACGTTTTCAGGGAGCGCCCACAAATGGGTTCTAATCGAATGAGCAAGCGTATCAAAATCGCCTTTTGGAAAGTCCGTTCGACCTATCGAGCCTTGAAATAATACATCACCCACTACAGCTAACATAGAAGGCGCATGATAGAAAACCACATGCCCCGGCGTATGACCTGGGCAATGTAACACTTTAAGTATTTCATTCCCGACACTTACGGTATCATCATGCGATAACCAACGATCAGGAGTAAAGGACTTAACAGCTGGAAAACCAAACATTTGACTTTGCTGAGGCAAAGAGTCTATCCAGAATTGATCCTCCTTATGCGGCCCCTCAATTGGCAATTTGTGTGTTTCAGATAACTCAGCCGTACCACCTGCATGATCAATATGCGCATGGGTCAAAATTATCTTTTTAAGAGACAAACCTAAGTGTTCAACAAGCTTAAGAATTTTTGGTAAATCTCCACCCGGATCAACCACAGCCGCTTCTTTAGTTTCATCACACCAGAGAACTGAACAATTTTGTTCAAAAGCCGTTACCGGCACAATCTTATACTGTAAACTCATTCTTAATCTTACCGCTCTATATTTCTTGAAACTTTAAAAAGTAGCATTATCGCTTATGAACCGTGAAACTCAAATGAAATTAATTAATCCCCCCTCACTGCCCAAAAAAATAGCATTGGTGATGAGCTTCACTGCCCTTCAAGCATGCTCTTTTATTGAACTAACCCCCGGTGCCAACCAGATCATTTTTTCAAATCACCATACCAGCTGCAAAAAAATAAATGAGTATCATGCGACAGTCAGAACGACCACTATGCTGATAGATAGAAATGCAAAAGCAATCGCTGAGGAGCTGCAAATTCTTGCTCAAAACGAAGCTTATACGAAAAATGCCAATGCAATTTGGCCAAGCTCAAACATAAAAGACGGCCAACAAAGTTTTGACATACTACGCTGTGAGCAACTGTAGTTGTAGGATTAAGCTGTAGGTTTAAGTTGTCGGCACACGCCGACAAACATTAAAGCGCTAACTCAACACTTAACCATAAACGATTCGTATCAACACCAAACCTATCTTTAGAATAGTCTGCATATTTTGCGACAAAACGGTATTCATTTAACTCTGCAAGCGCCTGAATCCCCCACTCACTCCCAAGATCTCCCAGCCCCGTTTTATGGCTATCTGATTGGAAGTCATGATAAATAGCTAAGACATTGAAGCTGTCAGAGCAGGAAAAACCTAGCCCCACATACTGATCAATTACACCACCTTTAATATTGCCTAAACCCTGATTAATAAACTGGCCAGTCCAACCTTGAAAGTTATGCTGGCTAGCCAAAGGCGTGACAAAAAATCCTTCGCCGTCTGCACCTAGAGTTTCCTGCCCTAATTTAAACTGAAAACCATGATAAGTAAGCTGAATATCATAATGAGAGTAATGGGCAGAATAGTTTAATGGATTGTTTCCTGAATCCTCCTGATTTGCATAACCAATAAGATACTCAACCAAGGGTTCACTTCCGAGTAAACCGGTAAAATTCAAACCATAGGTTTTACTTTCCCATTGAGTCTGTATGTCATGATCATCCAACCAAAGACTATATAGAGATAACTTACTGATCAAAAAGCCACGGTATTCGAGATTAATTAACTTCGCATCTAGACTGCTGTGTGCGCCTGAAAGCTGTTGATCTTGAATACCTTCAACCTTATTGAACTGGGCAAAATTAATACGCGTATAGTTTAGTGACTCGTTTTTAATACTCAGACCAGAGAGTGTTTGCTGATTTTGGTGCCATGCATCACTACCAATAATCCGTTCATTATTTAAATTGTAATCCTGACGTCCGTATCTAAATAATGTGTTTGATATATCATAAGCCAGCCAGACGCGATTTATTTCAGTACCTTCAGGGTCAACGACAAGTACATCATCAATTTGGCCATTGTTTCCTGAGTTGTAGTTATCATCATCTGGAATAGCTGTCACGTCATCGAATTCAATCAAACCAGAAAATAGTTTGTATGTTTGCGTTTCAAAACTCAACCTTGAACGTAACGTTAGCGCTTGTGCCCCCTGCCTTGTATTAGCAGATTGATTCGCATCTTCATAGCGTAGGCGAAAATTCAAATTTGCCTCGCCATTCTGGATAGCGTCAAAAAAACCAGTCTCATCAGCAAAAGAAAAGCTGGATAAGGAAACTGCAATTGCAACTAACCCAGCTAGTTTTATTATTGTTCTCATACCTTCCTCTACAAAAATATCATGCACACATTTAGCTCATAACAATTTAACAGCTTTTATCAATGGGTGTAACTAGAAATTCAGCCACAATAAGACTAGTTTTCACTATTTCAAAAAGAGCATTAATCTAGTGTTAGAACATTACTTCTATTTGAGTAGATACAAAAACACTAGGCTAATTTGACTGTGTTTTTGTAAAATGAAAGTCAACACGGGTTTCAAATAGCCATTCTCGTTTAACGCCAGCGATAGAGGGTACAGAATTTTATCTTTAGTCGAATCTGGATGATTCAGGTTCAAGCGTTCCAAGAAAGATCTTACCTCATCAGCATCATTTTTTTTGAACAAGTGATCGAATAACCGCTTTCAATAAACCTGAAGCAAAGCATCAGGACTAAGCCAAAAATGGACCAATTACAAATTCAATCCAAAAACAGCAATTACATGCAGCTTGATATCGGTCATTTAACATATGAAAAACACGCTATATCATAGCCTTCAAGTAGTTTAACGCGCACAGCATTTGTTTTTTATTTTGACACTTGTTGTTTGAGCTTCACGCTTTTGTATTACAGTTAAGGATTCCTTTATGATTTCTAATTTTGAAGAGTTATTAAAAGCCGCCTCTGAGCAAGATGAACCACAACGCCTACTGCTGTTATTTGCTAAAGCGGAAAGTGAGACCAAAAAGAAAAAAAGTAGACAGCGAGGCACCCTTTCTCCGGTAATGTGTGTAGACAAGTTGCCTGAAGAAATCACCTCTTTCAAGAACTTGTCAGAAGAAGCAGACTCTGTTGCAAAAGCATGGGATTTTGTATTTGCGGTTGGCCTATCAGGAAAAGATGGTGTCGCACCCTCTACAGAAGATGCCGAACCTTTTTTGAATCAGATGACGAACAACCTGGCTTCAGGGCAAGACTTATCGCAATATGCTGTCTTTGATCGTGAAAATAACCCTGTCATGATTCAAGCAAGTTAGCCATCATAGTACACTAATTAGAGTCAGCACTAACATCACGCTTAAGGCTGCCACACATAAATTACCGACTATAAAGACCTTGAAGCGTACAGGCACATAATTTGTGCCTACGTGGACGTAGGTATGAATTAAGCGGGTGATGATATAAATCCAGGCAAAAAGCAGAAAGCCCGCTGTTACCCCATCGAGAACTAAAAATATACCAGCAAGCGTATAAAATAAAACCGGTGTCTGAAATTGGTTTTGAATATTGATTGACACTTTCAGTACATCATCAGGCCACGCATGGTTATGAAGAGCCGTCTTTTGCCTATACAACGCTACCTGTTTTAATGGCTGCGAACTTACGTAAACCTAGCTATAGAAATAAAAATAGAAATAAAAATAGAAATAGAAATAGAAATAGAAATAGAAATAGAAATAAAGTTAAAGTTAAAGTTAAAGTTAAAGTTAAAGTTAAAAATATTTGTGTCAGTACCGGCCATAAGATTAATGTCGCATCCATTTTATAACTCCTATCAAATCAGCTTATGCAGTGTTGTTACCTTAATCTTTAAAAAATAAAATACAAAAGTACGCTAAAGGTAAAGACAATTCACATTTTTGTAGGATCCTGAACTTTTAGCATGACAGCACCTATTCCCAACGTTAAGATGATCCAATTACCCAACAACAATAATTGTAACTTATGATAAAACTTATTCGATCAGCTTTACTCCCTTTACTTGTAATCATCACAAGTATTTTCAGCCTTAGCTTATCTGCTGAAGATTATTCTCCCCCCGAAAAAGAAAGCAAAGACCTCGTGCCCATTTTTATGTGTGTTTGGGACCCGATTGGTAAAGCTGGCCCGGTTGGGCAAATAATGAAAGAAGCAAAAATCCAAGCTTACAAATGGGGCGTCGACCTTACTTATGAGGTATATGGTGATGAACGAATTGCGATAGATGAATTTAAACTAGGCCGTTGCGATGCGGTCAATTTACTTGGCTTTCGCGCTAGGGAGTTTAATGGTTTCACTGGCAGCCTAGGCGCTATCGGCGCTATCCCCAGCTACAAACATTTAGGCATTATCATTAAAACACTTAGCTCACCAAAAGCAGCTAAATTAATGCGCGTAGGAGAGTATGAAGTTTTAGCTATTGGCCCTGCTGGTGCAATATTCATGTTTACACGTGACCGTACAATTCTACTGCCTAAAGATTTTGCTGGCTTACGCATGGCAGTTCTGGATGGCATTCCAGAGTCCGAGTATCTTTCTGAGAAATATGGCATCACCCCCGTAAACTCTACGATATTTAACTCTATCCTTAAGTTTAACAACGGCAGTGTTGACTTAACCGCTGCACCAGCCATTGTCTATGAACCCTTCGAAATGCATAAAGGACTTGAGCCAGATGGGGGCATTTATAGGGAGCCATTCCTATATATCACCATGCAGGTTATTGCGCGATGGGAAAAATTTCCTGAAGGTTTCCTCCAAAAAGCTAGATCTAAAGCTGTCGAAGAATACCCGAAATTTGTAAAATTCTTAACGGACCCTGAGGCAACCATTCCAGAGAAATATTGGATAGATATTCCCGATGACCTTTATGATTTCTGGGTTGAAGATTTTCGAGAAAGCCGTATCGAGCTTGGTAAACGAGGAATTTATGACAAACGTACGCTTAAGCTTCTACGAAAAGTACGCTGTAAACTAGATTCCAAGAGCGCTGAATGTACGGCTGATAATAGAGAGTAATCAGGCGTACGTTAAAGAAGCGCGATTCACATTAGGTACTAAACTCAACTAGTCGGTGCTTAGCACTTCAGTGTGTGGGTCCTGGTGAATGATGATATCGGCATTTGGAAAAGATTGACGGAGCACAGTTTCAACTTTATCACTCAGTTGATGTGCTTCAAACAATGAAAGGTGACCATCCATCACTAGATGAAGTTGAATGAACTTTGTTTGGCCAGATTGCCTAGTTCTGACATCATGCACCTCAATAACCCCTTCAGTCACCGCTGCCAGCTCGCGTATTCTTTCTTGCTCTTCTTTGGGTAACTCCCTGTCTAGCAACAATTGTATCGATTCATAGCCAATCTCAGCGGCACACTTAAAGATATAAAGACCGATTAATAACGCAATAATGGGGTCTGAATAAAGCCACCCGAAATAATATAAACCCAGACCAATTAAGATACCGGCATTCGTTACCAAGTCAGCAGAATAATGTAAGGAGTCAGCTTTTATCGCTATTGACCCGGTCACAGCAACAACTCGACGCTGATAAGTGACCAAAATCAAAGTTAAAGCCATTGAAATAAGCATCACCCAACTACCTACTTCCGGGGATGCTATCAGCTGCGGATTCAAAAGCCGCTCAACCGTATAAATCACCAGAAATATAGCAGAACTGGCAATAAACAATGACTGCCCCAAACCCGCTAAAGCTTCTGCCTTGCCATGCCCAAAACGATGCTCTTCATCGGCAGGTTCTAAAGCATAACGAACAGCAAACATATTGATAACCGACGCCCCAAGATCCAGCAGAGAGTCAACCAAAGCCGCCAAAATTCCCAACGAGCCCGTTGCAAACCACGCATACAGTTTCAGAATCAATAAGGAAAATGCCACGGCGACCGATGCCCGAGTAGCCCATATAATCATCTGTTCTGACTTGGTATTCATAAAAACCCTTAACCAAAATATTTTTCGACATTCTACTTGTTTGATATTTGTTTAAAAACTGTTTTATACAGTATCAACGAACCCTAAGAGGTTTTCTAAAACAAAGACATGTTTATTTGCATCGTAGTATTTTTATAGCTACGTTAAATAGAGCTGTACTTTATATATTAGGGTCTTTATAAATCGCCAGTTTGCATATCAGAGACGTTAAGAATCCGTAAAATTTGTATTATCACGAATTAAAGTGCCATGTATCTTATTTTGATCTCATCAAACAGGTTAGATGTATGAAGCCAAGAAATCTTTCACTCCCTCAAGCACTATTTTCTGCAGAGCAAGTTCGCGAAATTGACCGTTATGCCATCGAAGAGAAAGGCATTAATGGCTTTGAATTAATGCGAAAAGCGGCCAGGTTTTGTTTTCATACGCTGATTAGAAAAGCACCTAATACGACACATATAATCGTATTATGCGGTAGTGGCAACAATGCAGGAGATGGCTACATTATTGCTGGACTTGCCAAAAAACGACTGCTTGATGTCGAAGTATATTACCTCGCTGAGCCGAACCTTCTTAAAGGCGATGCTAAGTGCGCTTATGAATATTGCCTATCGGCAGACGTTAATTGTCAGCTCTATTCTCCTGGCGTAATTACGAACAAAAAAATGACGAATAGAAATAAGGCAAAAAAAAATGAGAAATATGATTCAACCCTTATCGTTGATGCTCTTTTAGGCACAGGTCTAAACTCAGAAATCAAAGGACGCTACCTCGATGCCATAATCGAAGCGAACGCCTCTTCATATCCAACACTTTCAGTCGATATTCCATCAGGACTTTCAGCCAATACGGGTCAAATATATGGCACTTCAATTAAAGCAACATGGACATCGACTTTTATTGGCCTAAAAATTGGCTTATTTACAGGTGAAGGAAGAAACTACTCTGGTGACATATTTTACAACAACCTTGATGTGCCTGATGAGTTAATTTCTCTACAAAAACCTATTGCAACACGCCTTAATATTCATCAGCTTTTAAGTTCAATAAGACCACGACCTATAAGCACCCATAAAGGTCAGTGCGGTCATACATTGATTATCGGGGGTGACCATGGTTTTGGTGGCGCAGTACTTATGGCAGCAGAATCTGCAGCTAGAATGGGGTCAGGTTTAACGTCTGTCGCCACACAAATGGAACATTGCTCCGCATTACTGACTCGCTGCCCTGAAGTTATGGTCAAAGGCATACAAAATGCTAGTGACTTAGAGCCTTTACTAAGCTCGGCAGATGTCATAGTGATTGGACCAGGTTTAGGCCAAAGTGAATGGTCAGAGCAAGTTTTACTCGCCGCGCTAAAATTCTCAAAACCTATGGTGATTGATGCCGATGCATTAAACCTGCTAAGTAAAAAACAAGCTGAACTCAAAATGCCCAACCATAAAGCAAGCGACCTTCACATACTCACCCCACACCCCGGTGAAGCAGCTAGATTACTAGGTATTTCTACAAGTGACATTCAAAAAGACCGATTAAAAACCATAAAAGCACTACAACAAAAATGGGGCGGTCATGTACTACTTAAAGGAAGCGGCAGCCTCATCTGTCACCCCAAAGCAGACATTAAACTTTGCTCTTTTGGTAACTCAGGCATGGCTTCAGCTGGTATGGGAGATGTACTTAGCGGGATGATAGGAGGCATACTTGCTCAAGGTTTTACCCCCGCATTCTCTTTAGAACTTGCTGTTTGCCTTCATGCGAAAGCCGCTGACTTAGCCGCTGAACAGAGCGGTCAAAGAGGCTTACTGGCAACCGATCTACTCCCTTTCGCAAGAATTTTAATTAATAAACTATGTACGTCAGAAGACTAAGTACTGCAAGAGATTAAATTAAGCAGAAAACTAAGCTCACTCAAAGAGCCTCTAATTTAGTTTAAACCGTTGACTCTTCGAGCAACTTGGCACGGACATCCATCAACACTTGTCCATAGGTATTTTCAGCTCTTCGGTCCCGTCCGCAGCCCCAGTAATAATCATATTGACTATTTTCTAGTATTTTACTATCACCACTCTCAATTAGAGCGTTGGCAACCTCATCATTTGCACGGCACTTAGTGTAAACCGCTCGCGTCATCACCACCCGCTTAACTTTAGACCAATCGGCACGTATTTTTTTAAGTTTGCTTCGCCCGAGCTTTCGCGCCTGCTTAGCAGAGGGGCACAACCTGATTTTTTCAAAATATTCAGGCACTATTTTTTCAAATTTCATTGCTTGAAAATAATGTTCTACTGTTGGCCACTTTAAACCATCCAAAACAAATTCATGAGGAGAGTGTGTACCCAGCAATTCATCCGAATCACTCCTGCAAACAAATAAAGCGCCTTCATCTACTTCTGGGAACAGCATTTTTTCTCCTCAGTTTGTTAATATTTAATCAAAGTGCGATCATTTTTTTAAAGACTATAACAGCTCAATCACTTATTTTAATGACGATAAAGGAAGGGTTGCCCTGCCTTACGATAAGGGCAGGTACAGCACGGTTGCCAGGCAAGTCATTTACAATTTCAACAAACTCAGAAACCGATTTGAAACTCTGGTTATTTAGTCTTGTGATGATATCACCTTGCCTAATACCCGCATTATACGCGGCACCATTTACCACTTGAACAACATGTACACCACCACTCAAGTTTAAATCATCTAATGTTGACTGCTCCAACCCTGTGACTTTAATACCAATTCTATTTGTTTGAGCAGGCGTAGACTTGCTTGGCTGAGCTTGGCTCTCAGCCACTTCTGTAGGCAATTCACCAATTTTGACTTTAATTGTTCTCTCATCCCCTGCACGCATGACGCTCAACTTAACCTTCTCACCTACTTTTGTTCGCCCCACTAATTGAGGCAGCTCAGAAGAAAGCTCAATTTCTTCTCCCTCATATTCGATAATTACATCACCCGCTTTTATACCCGCATCAGCAGCAGGTGATCCTTCGACGACTTGTGCGACTAATGCGCCATATGGTTTATCTAAACCAAAGGACTCGGCAAGATCTTTACTTACCTCTTGAATCAAGACGCCCAACCAGCCTCTGGAAACATAACCCTGGTCTTTTAACTGTTCAACAACCTCCATTGCGACATCCATAGGGATTGCAAATGACACCCCCATAAAGCCGCCTGAGCGGGTATATATTTGAGAGTTAATCCCTACAACCTCACCATCCATATTAAACAATGGACCTCCTGAATTACCTGGGTTAATCGCCACATCAGTTTGGATAAAAGGTACATAATTTTCACTTGGCAGACTTCTACCTTTTGCACTCACGATGCCAGCTGTTACGGTATAATCAAACCCAAAAGGTGAGCCAATCGCGAATACCCATTCACCCACTTTCAAACTCTTCGACTTACCTAGTTTTACAGCAGGTAAATTATCCGCATCTACCTTTAACACAGCTAAGTCTGAACGTTTATCTGCTCCGATAAGGGTTGCCTTTAACTCTTTACGATCATTAAAACGAACATAAATTTCATCAGCGCCTTCAATAACATGATTATTTGTTAAAATAATACCGTCTTCACCGACAATAAAACCTGAGCCCATTGATTGAAGTTGTTTCTTAAGCTCAGGACTCCCTTCTTGGGGTGCCTTGGGTTGCCCACCAAAAAAGTGACGAAAGAATTCAGGAATCTGCTCCATGTTGCCTTGGCGCTGGAACTGAGAATTTCTATTTACTCTATTAACGGTACTAATATTGACGACTGATGCAGAGTGCTCTTCAACCAGTTCTGTAAAGTCTGGTAAATTTGCGGCGTGTGAGTTAATAGTTATCGCGCAGGTAAGCGCAAATAACCAAGGTACTAAACGGATTGAAATAAGCTGTTTCATAAAAGCGCCTTAAAGAGTGAATTACAAATACCGATAGCTTTATTTTGGAGTTTCCAAGCATGTTTTCAACTTAAAGTTATGTAAGGGCAAGGCAAGGTAAGATTTAACGATGATAAATATACTAAGATTGATGAGATACAATACGTACGATTTCAGGTAAAAAACGAACATCTTCGGAATGTTTTTGACCGTAAAAACGCGCACAGACAAAACCAATAAACAGTGCAAATAAGCCGCACATGGCGATATATAGATCAGACCCATTAAATATATTTTTGGCCATGATTGCAGCGGTCAGCATACATAATAAGGGGAAAAGATAAACCATTAATGAAGCCGTTATTAGGCCCTGTTCCGGTATCGCAATCAATACCATGTCACCAGACTCAGCATTCATTTTATTAGGCACATCAAATTCTATACACATATTTGACGACAGTTTTGTTAAAGTACTCTGGCCACATCCTGACTTAAGCTGGCAGCTATCACAAGCACTTTGCCGTTGCACCCTGACTCTCACCTTTCCCTCTAGCTCTGAGAGAACCAAGGCTTGCTCTTCAATCATAAATAAGCTTCTTATGTCCGAGTTCGATTTTTTGAGTACATGTTATTTAATAATAACTGATTAATACATGCTAACTATTGCTACGCTATTAGCAAACTAGTTATTACTTTCACTGTGGATGTACCCCATTTGCTATTTTCATTGCTGTCATAGGTGGAATTTCACCAATCACAGTCACGTTATATTGGTGGGGTTCGACTTTACGCTGTAAAGCATACGCAACTGTTGCACCTATTTGTGATGCGCCTTGCGGCATTGCATCATCTTTTACCTTTTCAATAAAAACGCTATATGTAGCCAAGCCATCACTATAGACCATAACATTTTCACCTTTTAGATGCTCTCCATTAATTTCCTGAAAGCCAGTAGGCGCCCAGGAAACATTCCACATCACATCAGAGGGCCATGACAAATCTTTTGCCGCTGGGGGAATCATCACATGCGTCACCATTTCGCCCACAACTTTAGCGGCCAGTTCAGCGTCATCAATATTTTCAGGAAAGTCGATTTGAGTATATTGAAAGTTTTCTAACTCGCTCTCTTTTTCATTATGCGTTACAGACTTCAGTAGCAAGCCAAATTCTTTATCCAGCCATAGTCTATAACTATAACGATGTGAATCCCTTGCTCGAATTTCGATAACAATACAGGCACGATCAGCCATCCGCTCATACCCTGAAATAATGAGCTCATATTGATCCTGCTCCGGAATAAAGTCAGAAAAATTTTTCGTGAATTTATTAGTGAACTCGTTTTTCGCTACCTGAACGACCCGGTTATCTGGAAAGATACACATCACGGTTTCACCCTGACGGATAATTTCCCCCATTTCACCATCCAGCTGCTTTAGACGCTCATTTTCTACCCCATTAGAATAGCGATGCACGATGCTCATAGCACTTGACATTCCACCACGCCTAAACATAAACGTGCCACGGTAATTTTCTTCGACGGTAGCCGTTTGCATTCTTTTTAACCACTGTTCAACTGAGAAATCAGGACTAAGTATTTGATCTGCTTGCACTGAAGCTAGGGGAACACTCATAAGTGTTAGACACAAAACCAACTTGCCAAAAAGACCGTAATTCAGCAAAAAGCCATATATTTTATTATGCACTTGCTCAGTTGTCCTCCTCATAGCCTAACAATTCCCTTTCCTAAATTCCGATAGCATTTACACTCGCCACACGAGCTAAAGGCATAAAACCAGAGTGCGTACCTCGAACTGAGTGTTCAGCATGACGTAATAAATACTGATTGAAGCGCTTCACATGCTCATCTGTCATTTCTACCATTGCAACAGAGCCATCTAAAGTAGCGTTATTGTACTTCTGCTTAAGCTCATTTGACACGACAAGTAACTTACCTGATTGAGCTTGCTGACTGGCAGTGGTGACTTCACTCACATCTCCCCCGCCCTGCAGCATTAAGAACAATGCAAACGAGACACTCGCCGCTAATGCAAACAGTCCACCAATACGAGAATAATTCTTTTCATTGCCAGAAGCGTTCATTGATAGCGGTACATCACTATCATTAAGGTCTGACGCAAGAGTATTGGGTGCAGACGAGGCTTCAGCCGGTAGCGCGCTGTGTTGCTCAGATTCTATTGCTGCAGAAACAGCCTGACTGACATCAATTTGGTAATGTCCGCCACGCTCAGCATTTATTGCATCTCGAATACCATGGTAACGACGCCAGACATCCATCATTTCATCTTGATCAACCTGAGAGAGCAGGCGTTGAAGCTCAAGCTCATTCGCTTCGCCATCCATCAAGGCTGAAATAGATTCCTTTATTCGATCATCCATTAAACGTCCCCCCTCATAGCCATAATTTCTTTATCCACCGCCTCGCGCGCTCGAAAAATTCTTGAGCGCACGGTACCCACAGGGCATGCCATTATTTCAGCAATATTTTCATAGCTTAAATTATCAAATTCTCTTAACGTCAAGGCCACTCGTAAGTCCTCGGGCAAACTTTGAATAGTCTGCTTAATCACAGCTTCAAGTTGATCTTTATCGAGAATATTTTCAGGGGTAGCGAGCTCTTTTAAATATCTTACTGATGACAAATTTTCAGCATCATCAATATTTATATCTGAATTGGCTGGTCGACGACCTTTGGCTTGAAGATAATTTTTGGCGCAGTTTATTGCGATGCGATAAACCCAAGTATAAAAGGCGCTATCACCTCGAAAACGATCTATTGCACGATAAGCTTTGATAAACGCTTCTTGTGTTACATCAGATACTTCATGATAGTCACTCACATATCGAGAAACAATTGAAGCGACTCGCCCCTGATATTTGATGACCAGTAAATCAAATGCTTTTTTATCACCTTTTTGAACACGTGCTACCAGTTTCTGATCAATCGACGAATCAGGACTGCTTGAATTCAAATTAGTAGCATTATTATTTATTACCATTTCTGCTGCTGGTCGCCTGATTTTCATTGAACTTGAAATAACACAAGATGAATCATTATCACTCAGGCGCGGTGAAATTAAAATGTTTGATAAATTAGTTTTACTTTGTGCCTGAGTATGTTTTAACACAGTTCTACCTTTAATTATGCTGTTTTTTTCCAGTCTCGTCCTTTAAACAGACACGTAATTTGCAATTTAGTTCAATACCGGAATAATAAGCATCAATTTTTATCCAGATCGACGCCATCGGAAATATTTATTCATGAAATCCTCCTTTTTATATGACGTACTTGTTATTGGTAGTGGTGCTGCTGGTTTAAGTACTGCACTGTGTTTGAATAAAAACATTTCAGTTGCAGTCATCTCTAAAGCAGAAATTTCAAGCGGTTCAACACCTTGGGCTCAAGGCGGTATTGCCGCAGTACTGAGCAATGAAGACAACCTGGAGTCACATGTTAAAGACACAATTGATGCAGGTGGCGGTTTATGCCACGAAGATGCGGTCAGGCATACCGTAAATAATGGTCAAAAAAGCATTGAGTGGTTAATTAATCAAGGCGTCGATTTCACCAAAATGGCTGATATAAATGAGCATGATGCGCCCACTGAGGCTGACCTTTATCATTTAACGAAAGAAGGTGGGCATAGCCATCGACGAGTAATTCACGCTGAAGATGCAACGGGTCTTGCGATATCCAGTTCTCTTTGTGAACGCGCAAAAGAAGCTGAGAATATTGATGTATTCGAAAATAGAGTCGCTGTAGATTTAATCACACATAAGAAATTATTTCTACCGGGTAACCGCTGCGCGGGCGCCTACGTACTCAACCGTAAAGACAATCGCGTCGAGCTATTTCGGGCCCGCTTTGTCGTTATCGCCACCGGAGGCGCCAGCAAAGCCTACCTTTATACTAGTAACCCTGACGGAGCTAGCGGTGACGGCATTGCAATGGCTTGGAGAAGTGGTTGTCGTGTGGCAAATATGGAGTTTAACCAATTTCATCCCACATGCCTTTATCACCCTCAAGCAAAATCCTTCCTGATTACAGAAGCTGTTCGCGGTGAAGGCGGAAAATTGCTTTTGCCAGATGGCAGCCGCTTCATGCATCGCTTTGATGATAGAGAAGAACTCGCACCTAGAGATGTTGTTGCCAGAGCAATAGATCATGAAATGAAACGTATCGGTGCTGATCATCTTTACCTTGATATCAGCCATAAGTCAGCAGAGTTTATTAAAAATCATTTCCCGATGATTTATGAGACATGCATGGGATTTGGAATTGATATTTGCAAACAAGCTATTCCAATTGTACCAGCCGCTCATTATACCTGTGGCGGCATATTAGTGGATGAGCGCGGCCGAACAGACATCAACCAGCTTTATGCCGTGGGTGAAGCTTCTTTTACCGGGCTCCACGGCGCCAATAGAATGGCGAGTAACTCGCTCCTTGAATGCGTAGTATATGGTCAAGCGACAGCGGCAGATATCAACCATAAAGTACAAGATATACCCGAGCCCCCCACTGCGCCGCTATGGGATGAGTCACAAGTTACCGACTCTGATGAAGACGTTGTCATATCGCATAATTGGGACGAGTTACGCCGCTTCATGTGGGACTATGTTGGCATAGTCCGGACAGATAAACGCTTACAAAGAGCCAAACATAGGGTCGACCTATTACACCAGGAAATACTCGATTACTACAGTAATTACAGCGTCACAAATGACTTACTAGAACTAAGAAATTTAGTTACCGTAGCCGATTTAATAATTTGTTCTGCAATACAACGCAAAGAAAGTAGAGGTTTGCACTACACTTTAGACTACCCTGATAAGCTGCCCCACCCGAAGGATACGGTTCTCACGCCGACTAATTATTCAACCAGAGATTGGTAGCATGCCATTTCATACGTAGCACTTCAGTAAAAGCTTTTCGATGGCAACTTGAATCAAGCTTTTATTCATTCAGCCTCACACTTTCTGCTGTAGTTTATAGTTTTATTACTGCTACCTATTTATATTGATTACTTAACCAGCGCCGCAAGGTACTTTCAAGAATATCTTTCTGAATCGGTTTGCTTAAATAGTCATCCATTCCAGCCTCTAGGCACTTGTCGATATCCCCTGACATAGCATTAGCTGTGACAGCAATTATCACCAGCTTATGCTCGCCCTTTAAACTTCGGATCTTTCTTGTTGCTTCCAAGCCATCCATTCGTGGCATCTGCCAATCCATAAGAATCAAATCATAGTCTTTATTTTTCACTGCTTCGACAGCTTCCACGCCATCACTTGCCAATTCAGCCGTTAAGCCCAAATACCCCAGCATAATCATTAAGACTTGTTGGTTTACTCTATTATCTTCTACGACCAAAATACGTTTATCACTCAATCTGGATAAAGTGGCATCAGATGAAATTTTAGGATGGGTTTTACTTGCATTTGACTTATCTTTTTTCAAAATAGAGTCTAACTCCAAAATAAAAACCCTCTCTAAAGAGTCATATTTCAAAGGTAAGCCCAAAAACTGAGGAATAAAAATATCAGGAAGAATGCTCAAGTCGATACCTGATCGATCATCTGGAGCTGCCAGTAATATAAATTTATGATGATGCATCATCTTAGGTAAACGTTGCGCTAGGATTTTTGGGTCACCAATCAAGCCTAAATCTGCACAGATAGTGGTAACTTGTCCTGTATTATCTGTTTCAAGCTCAGCTAACCATGCTTGTACACTATGAACAGTTTTACTTGCTACACCCATAGCACTAACATACTGTTCTAGAACAGTATTTTGAAAATGATTTTGCCCTAAAATCAATACAGTTTGTTTGGATAACTCTGGATTAGGTAAACTTAACTTTGGTTTCTCCGACTTTAACTTCAGCTTAAGAGTAAACGTTGTTCCTACGCCGTCTTCACTTCTAAAATCAATACTTCCACCCATTAGCTCAGCTAAATGCTTACTAATTGCCAAACCAAGACCTGTTCCACCATATTTCCTAGTTGTAGATGAGTCCCCCTGAGCAAAGGGCGTAAATACATTTTTTTGAGCCAAAGGGGATAGACCAATCCCCGTATCCCGAACCTCAATCAGCAACTGACTGTAATCTTCATTCTGATAAGTCATTTCTAACCATAATTCGACACGCCCAGAAGACGTAAACTTGACTGCATTGCCAGCCAAGTTAAGAATTATCTGCCTTATCCTGTTTGGATCACCTAATACATTGCGATTAATCTCGGGTGATAGGTAATATACAAACTCCAAATGTTTCTCTTGAGTTTGAAAAGAAATGAGATCAGCGCAATCATCGATAACATGTCTAAAATCAAAAGAGATTTTCTCCAAGTCCAATTGATTGGCCTCGATTTTAGAAAAATCCATAATGTCATTAATTAGAGCTAATAATGCTTGTGCAGAGGTATTAATTACTCGAACATAATTTTCCTGTTCTGGCTCAAGCTTGGTTTTAGATAACACATCTGACATACCTATAATCGCATTCATAGGCGTTCGAATGTCATGACTCATTGAAGCTAGGAATATATTTTTGCTTCTATTTGCTTGTTCAGCGACTTCTCTTGCTTCAGTTAAGTCTAAATTCCTGGCCTGCAGGTTATCCAAGGCATCGCCTAATTGAGCCGTTCTGATATTAAACCAGCTCGCTAGCTGAGATAACTCATCAGCACCTCGAACATTCAATTTGGTGATATAGTCCTCACGGCTCACCAACTTTCGTATTTGATGAGTCAGCTTATTAACCGGCACTAAAAAGACATAATTGAAAAACAACATATAAAGCAAAGCAGTAGCAAAAAGGAGTATAAATAATAAACTTAGCATCCCCTTGGTAATTTTATATACAACAGCATTGCTATATCGCGCAGGCATAGCAATCACCACTTTCCAACCTATATCCTTCATACTGAGCACACTAACTGATGACTCTTCCTGCAAGATCGGATCAAACATAATTGAAATATTTTGATACCTGTTTTCTCTTTTACTTCCCTCTAGTAGCAGATTAGCTATGCGCAAAGCTTCTTCAATTTCAATTTGATATGACTCATCAGCCAATTGCTTGCTTAATAATTTTACTTGTTCGCGGTTCCCATTCTGATCATATTTATCATAATGAATTGTCATCGAGTCCAATTCATTTTTAATACTTTCAAAACCAGCATTGACCTGAACAAGTGACTGAAGCGTAGGATATTCATGCTGAGAGAAATGACTTAAGTCGATCGCATCAGAGGTAGCACCTTCAATTTTAGGAAAAGATAACAACCTGTCATTTCGATCTAACGCAAAAGCATAACCACCGATTAGCTGGGCTTGCTTGCTCATAAATTCAGACAAGCCAACCAACTTCAAATCAATTGTGGCGACACCTGCAAATATATCACCATCCCAAATAGGTACCGTACAGGTCACCATTGGTTCTAGAGAGTATGGATCCATATATGATTTAGACCAATAAACAGAACCAGGCTTGAGGTAGCGAGCAGGAACGTACCATTCTTCAGAATGATAACCATTGCCTTTCGGGTCATTATAGTCGTCAAAATAAACTAACGCGCCTGACTTATCCCGTCCCCAAAAAAAAGAATGCCTTTCAACCCCTTCTTTAAACGCATTCGGCTCATGCCATACCCCGCCCCCAGCGATCAGGTTATCCATGCCTGCCTGGTTAATTATGTTTGGGATAACCTGATGGTAGATGTCAATATCTTTGGGTAGCACCAACCCTAGTTTTGCTAACGCTGTTGTTAAAGACTCTGTCGAGGCTAAACGCTCACGAAGTTTGAGGATGATTTTTTCGCCAATAGCGTGATTAAGCTTATCGGCTTGCTCAACAATGACATCTCGTCCTCGCGTCTGTGTCACTACATAGTTTGCAAACATAACCAAACCAATGAAAACAATTATTCCCAGACTCATCCTGAAGGTAAGTCCCTGAATAAAAGATGATTGATTAACCGTTTGTCCAAGTAAATCGTTTGATTTTCTTGTCATTTTTCCCATTGAAGCAACTGTTAAATTTAAGAGTGAATTAAAAAAGTATAGATGACGACAGAACAAAATAAAGCATTAACACCTAGTTAATATTACGCCTATACTTAATTTAGTTAACTATATAAAAACTAAACGAATAAAATAGCATAATAAGACTAGGGAATAAAAAATTGCACGTTTCTTCACGAGAACAGTGGCATAAAGAACAAGTAGTAACCATGCTCTATAGCAACGCTGTTGGCGCGATCATTGGTAGTGTATCCAATATCATACTCGTCTCTGTCGTTCTCGCTACGATATACCCTACCCTAGGATTATTATCCTGGTTTATACTGGGTCAAGCGCTGAATATTGTCCGCTTTTATTTTTACCGAATGTTCCTATCAAATAATACTCACTTTCAAACAGATATCTGGCTACAAATTCATCGTGTTCTGACATTTCTATCAGGCTGCCTCTACGGCGCTCTTGCTGTGTTCTTTTTCAGTTCAGAGCATCCCTTATATCAGATGTTGGTCATGCTATTATCTGGCGGCATGGGGGCGGCAGCGGTGGGCACACACTCTGTAGATAGCCCAACCTTCAAACTTTTTTTATTCTCAGCCGTTACACCACTCATCATCAGGCTACTTTTTGAAGACACCGAAATACATTATGTACTTTCAGCTATGCTTTGTTTGCTTTTGCTGGTCATGCTTAACGCAGCGAAGCAAACACAAAAGATAATGATTGATAACATATATATGTCGCAATCATTAAGATACCGCGCAACTCATGATGGCCTGGTTGATTTACTTAATAGAGAGGAGTTCAGAAAAGAATTTGACGCATCGAAAGCAAGCTTACAGCCGTCATCAAACACCATGACTTCAATAATTTTTATTGACCTCGACAATTTCAAAATACTTAATGACACATACGGTCATCAAGCTGGTGATGATGCACTTATCGAAATAGGTCAAATAATCCGCACCTCTATCCGTAAATCAGACATTGCTGCCCGCTTTGGGGGCGATGAGTTTATGATATTAATTCAATCAACTGGCCTTGAGGATGCGACGACAATTGCCGAAAAGATTCTTAAGCAAATTGATAACTTCCAAAAAACAATAAAGGAAACTAATACAACGCTTGGAGCGAGTATTGGTATAGGCTACAGCAAACTTCAGGACATATCTTATGGTCAATTACTACAAAAAGCAGACCAAGCCTGTTATCAAGCAAAAAAATCCGGGAAAGGTCAGATCTGCTATAAGGAGTTAAAGCTTTAGTGAGTTCTTTTCTTAGCAGTATTTATCTATCTAACTATTTAGTTAAACTGGAAAGAATATGTCACAGGATTCAAATAAGTTCTAAATGGTCAATAAGAAGTTGTACGTTTCTTTTCCCTCTGAACTCATTAATATTTGGGCGATATAAAACTCTTATTTTTTCAGGCAAAGGCTTGGAAACCCAGTCACTGTTAAATTCAATTGCATCAAAAATCTGTGTTTCACCTTGCGGTGACAAGACTAACTTTAAATGTTTGTCTTTTAATATTCTTGACTGAACCACAGTAAAAACACCATCAAAACTAGGCTCTGGAAATTGTTGCCCCCAAGGGCCTGCCAGCTCAAGAGAAGCTATATTGCCAAGACTTAGCTCGTTACTTCTCAACTCACCATCGCTATATAAAATAGCCTGAAGGTCAGATTTAGTTAAGATTTCTCTTACAACCAGCTCAAAAGCACTTGAAAATGCCTCAAAGTCCTGTTTTCTAATACTCATTCCCGCAGCCATAGCGTGCCCTCCGAATTTGCTCAGTAATTCCGGATGACGCTTAGCAAGCAAATCTAACGCATCGCGCATATGAAAGCCCTGAATTGATCTGGCGGAGCCTTTTAACATAGCGTTTTCTGTATCAGAATCATCATTGGCAGGTGCAAAAATAATCACGGGTCGATGCAGCTTTTCTTTTATACGTGAAGCTAAAATACCAATAACCCCCTGATGCCAATGTGCTTCAAATAAGCAGATCCCCCACGCCATATCGGCATCATCATTAAGCCCTTCTGATTCATCAGTGCTTTGTTGATATATATGCATATCTTTTAACTGAAATTCAGCATCCAGCTTCATGTCATGTTCAATATTTTTTCGCTCCTGATTCAGCTCATCCAATCTTGCAGCCAAACCTCTGGCATAAGATTCCTCCTCAGCTAGCAGGCATTCAATACCCAAAGACATATCATCTAAACGCCCAGCGGCATTTAAACGAGGCCCCACAACAAAGCCCATGTCACTTGCTCTTACCTGCACTAGAGACCTTTGTGATAGTGATAGAATGGCACGAATACCAGGCCGACAGCGCCCCGCCCTAATCCGCTTTAAACCCTGTTCGACCAAAATTCGATTATTTCTATCCAGCGGCACTAAATCAGCAATGGTACCTAATGCCACCAGGTCTAGATAATTACCCATATTAGGTTCAGCTATTTGTTGTTTTTCAAACCATTTTTCATTTCTCAACGCTGAACGTAAGCTACTGAGCACATAAAAAATAACCCCAACACCTGCTGCATTTTTGCTTAAAAATTCACAGCCGGGCTGATTCGGATTCACAATAGCATCAGCAACTGGCAGCTCATCTCCAGGTAAATGATGATCTGTCACTAACACTTTGATGCCTAGAGATTTAGCGTGAGCCACGCCGTCCATACTGGCGATACCATTGTCTACAGTGACAATTAAATCCGGAAATTTTGTAGCGGCTAAATCCACGATCTCCGGCGTTAAACCATAACCAAACTCGAATCGATTTGGCACTAAATACTGGCAATCATGCGCCCCCATTGCACTTAGAGCATGAATAGCTAAAGCTGTGCTTGTTGCACCATCACAATCAAAATCACCTACAATAATAATTTTTTTTCTGTTGTATATTGCCCAAACAAGAAGCTGAACAGCTCGATCAACCCCTTTGAGCTGACGCGTATCTAAAAGATCCTGCAAACCTAGAGACAAGTCACTTTCTTCTACAACGCCACGAGCAGCATATATTCTGGCTAGAAAGTCTGGAACACCTTTCACTAAACGTTGATTATCAGGAAGCAAGCGACGCTGGATTTGTGTCTTCATAAGGGAAATCGTCATCTAAATAAAGATTGTGGCGACACACCGAAGTGTGAATAAAAAACTTGGCGAAGGTATAAAAGCTTAAACAAAAAAGCCGAAGGCATAAATCCTTCGGCTTATTGAATGGCCGGAAATTTAATGACGTCTATTTTTTATGACGTACTCATGCACTTTTTTAAGCTCGTTTGGCAAGACTTCATACTTCTCAGCACGATCAAAAAGGTCAGCCAAGTGAGGAGGTAATTTAGGCTCAATGCCTACACCTGACTTTTCTACCGCTTCGGGAAATTTCACGGGATGCGCTGTTGCAAGCGTCACCATTGGAACAGTCATATCTCGCCGGCATGTTCTTGCTGCCCCGACACCAATGGCGGTATGCGGGTCGATTAAGTATTCAGTCTGCTCAAAAACTTCTTTGATGAGCTCACACGTCCGTTGATCATCGATAGCACAGCTGTCGAACAACTGACGCGCAGATTTCCAGCGATGCTCTTCTATTGGGCCTGAAGTTGTCTTCCAAATTTCCATTTGTTTCGCAAGCGCAATACCGTCTCGCCCATAAAGGTCAAACATCAAGCGCTCAAAGTTACTTGAAACCATGATATCCATACTCGGTGATAAAGTATGATGCAGTGACTCCAATTGATAATGATTTTTACTAATAAAGCGATGCAAAATATCATTTTTGTTAGTTGCTACGACTAACTGATTAATTGGCAAACCCATATTGCGCGCAAGATAACCTGCAAAAATATCACCAAAGTTTCCGGTTGGAACCGAAAATGAAACGCTTCTATGAGGCCCACCTAAAGCTAAAGATGCACTAAAGTAGTAAACAATTTGCGCCATTATTCGCGCCCAATTGATTGAGTTGACCGCCACTAAACGCGTACCGTTCAAAAATGATTGGTCATTAAAGCTATCTTTAACCATATGCTGACAGTCATCAAAGTTACCCTCAACAGCAATATTAAAAACATTATTGCCCAAAACTGTCGTCATCTGCTTACGTTGAACATCGGATACGCGGTTGTGAGGATGCAATATAAAAATATCAACATTATCGCAATGTTTACACCCCTCTATGGCTGCAGAGCCCGTATCGCCAGAGGTAGCCCCCAGGATAACCACTCGTTCATCACGTTTTTTCAGCACATAATCAAGTAAGCGACCAAGCAACTGAAGCGCGAAATCTTTAAATGCTAAGGTAGGCCCTCTGAATAACTCCATTACCCACTCATTCGCACCTAGCTGAACGAGGGGTGCCACTGCATTATGATCAAAACCTGAATAGGTATCATTGATCATTAATTTAAAGTCTTCTGCAGGGATAGCGCCCTCTACAAAGGGGTACATCACATTAAATGCTAAGTCAGAATATGGAATACCAGCCCATGACGCAATTTCTTCATGAGTAAATCGTGGCAAAGTTTCTGGGACATATAAACCGCCATCCGGCGCTAAACCAGTTAGTAATACATCTTCAAATGAAAGCGCTGGCGCTGAGCCACGAGTACTAATATATTTCACGTTTTGATTCCATCTTTGTTAAGTAAGCTTTTTAACTTATCATTCTTAAACTTTTAGTTTTTAAGGTCACATTTTTAACTATTAAAATGCTCAACTCGTATTCGAACAACCTTACCCTGTGTTGTCTCAAGCTCTTCTATTTGATCAATAGCAAGATTGATTTGTTTTTCTTTTACTTCATGCGTTAGCAATACCAGAGGAATCGTATCCCCTTCCCGATCACTTTCTTTTTGCATGACAGATTCAATATTAATACCTAGATCGCTCATAATAGAAGCGACTTTTGCTAACACCCCAGGATGGTCTTCAGCAGTCACACGCAGATAATACACGGAACAAATTTCATCAATTGGCATCACGGGTAGATTCTGAATCATATCCGGAGTAAAGCCAAGATAAGGTACCGCTACGCCATCACTAGTGGACATAGAACGAGCAACATCAACAATGTCTGCTATCACAGCAGAAGCAGTTGCTTCAGATCCTGCACCCGCACCGTAATATAATGTCTGACCAACAGCATCACCATCGACCAAAACAGAGTTCATCACACCATCGACCTTGGCGATTAACTGCTGCTGAGGTATCAAGGTTGGATGAACTCTCAGTTCAATTCCATCATTGTGCATTCGCGTAATACCCAAGTGCTTAATGTTATAACCAAGCGCGTCGGCATTTACTACATCAACCGTTGAGATATCACTAATCCCTTCAGTAAATGCTTTATCAAACTGTAAAGGCACGCCAAAAGCCGCTGAGGCTAAAATTGTTAACTTATGAGCTGCATCAATACCCTCAACATCAAATGTAGGATCTGCTTCGGCATAACCTAAAGCCTGTGCTTCTGCTAATACATCGGCGAAATCGCGTCCTTTATCTTTCATTTCTGTCAAAATAAAGTTGCCGGTACCATTAATGATACCTGCCAACCAATTTATTTTGTTTGCGACCAAACCTTCACGGAGCGCTTTAATAATAGGAATACCACCAGCCACTCCCGCCTCATAAGCAACGATAACTTTATGCTCAGCTGCCAGGGCAAAAATTTCATTCCCATGCTCAGCAATCAAAGCTTTATTAGCAGTAACAACATGCTTGCCGTTCTTTATGGCCGCTAACACGATATCTTTCGCTAAATCATAGCCGCCAATCAGTTCGGCAACCACGTCGACATTCGGATTATTCACTACATCCATCAGGTTTGTTGTAAACTCGATGTTGCTCATATCACAATTATCTTTCAAGCTTCTTGAAGCAACTTGAACCACTTCAATCCGAGAACCAGCTCTAGCAGAAATTTCTCGTTGATTTCGCTTAATGACATTAATAACGCCACTCGCGACGGTACCCAAACCACAAATTCCAACTTTCAGGGATTTCAAGATAATTTCCTCATGATGTAAGGGCAAGACTGTCAAAGTAATTGCCAAAAAGTTGATACGTAATATTTCGAATAAATATGCGGCGCACAGTATACCCTTTCAATTAAAAAATTGAATCGCCCTAAGCCCTATTTTAGAAAACATCAGCCAGTTAACCAGTCGTGCGCCGCAAATCCGCTATACTCTTTATGCTTATATAGCAAAAAACCAAGCCCTTCATCCACAATTTCATACTGAGATAAAAACAAAAATATGTCTAAGAATATCTTTTCTTTCGTTATCACCCTCTGCCTAACGACTTTATTAACCGCATGCAGCGGACCTTTTAGCGATTACAGTAATCCAGATTTAAAAATGGAATATCGTAAGTGTGATTACAATAAGCTGTCCCCAGCAGGCGCTCAACGCTGCAACAACATCAAAAAGGAATGCGACAAACGAAAGTCTGAAAGCGGATTAAGATGCTAAGATAAGCACCCAGAAGAACAAAAACATCTCTCACAAATAAAAAAACCTTCAATAATGAAGGTTTTTAGAGACGTATTATCTAACTAACATATACCTAATTAACTAAAATACACCTAATGCTTTTGCAAGTTTATCTGCCGTTAAGTAACCGGGTATCAAGCGCCCATCCTCCAGCACAATAGCTGGCGTTCCAGTAACGCCCATCTCCTGACCCAACTTAAATTGATTTGCAACAGGATTTTTACAGGTTTTAGCAGGGATAGATTTACCATTCTTTGCTAGTGTCATCGCACCCTGTTTGTCATCTGAGCACCAAGCAGATACGAACTTCTCATATGAATCACTACCTATACCAGCGCGCGGGTATGCCAAGTAACTAACCTCAATCCCCATTTCGTTTAATGCTGGTACCTCTTTATGAAGTTTACGACAATAGCCACAATCAATATCAGTAAAAACAGCTACTTTTGCCTTTGCTTCACCTTTAGCAGGAAAGGTAATCTTCTCATTCGCACTGACTGCAGAAATTTGCTCTGCCCTTAAACTGCCTCGTCTCACTTCAGTCAGATTTTGTAATCGCCCTTTATCTGTACTATATAAATCTCCGGTCACAAAGAAAGACCCATCACCCGTAATAAACAGAGTTTCGCCTGAACTTGTTTCGATACGATACAAACCATCAATCTCGCTCATCTCAATACTATTAAAAGCTAATCCAGGTATTGCGATACCCAATGCTTTTTTTATTTCAGCTTCAGCAGCAAAACCTATCGTAGGTACAAGCAAGCTAAAACATAATATTCTTTTCCACAGTTTCATCATTTAACCTCTAAACTTATTTATACTCATAGAATGAATAGATAGCACCTGCAAATAGTATCAATTAAAAAGAGCGACTAGTAAACGAATAGCAGACACTTTAACCCCGTTATGTTAAATAGACATACTAAAGACAAATTAGTTCAGTCACTAGCACTCAATTCACACCGGCACAATTATGCTCGAGAGTGACACCACTAATGCAAATCACCAAGTCTTTTTTGACAAATGTGCATATATTTCGCGCCATTAAGAGCGTTGAAAAATTTCGTTCTTAAAACAAAAAAGGCAAGCACTTCAATAAGCACTTGCCTCTAGCTGACTCTATTTAACGCAATGTTAATTGCGTTAAAGCTTAGCCCAACTTTTCTTTAATTCTTGCAGCCTTACCACTTAACTCTCTCAAGTAGTATAGTTTCGCCTGACGAACATCACCACGACGCTTAACATCAATGCTATCTACTTGCTTACTGAAAGTTTGGAAAGTTCTTTCAACACCGACACCGTAGGAAATCTTTCTTACAGTGAAAGAAGAGTTCAGACCACGGTTGCGCTTGGCAATAACTACGCCTTCATAAGCCTGTAAACGCTCACGCGTTCCTTCCTTTACTTTAACCTGTACAACAACCGTATCACCAGGACCAAACACTGGAATTTCAGCTGTCATCTGCTCAGCTTCGATCTCGCTGATTATCTTATTCTTGCTACTCATTTTATACTCCTAAAAATTAAGCATGCTATATACATATTATTATGCACAGAGGCCTACCTATTTATTTCTTCAATAAACTCTTTTAACAAAGCATGTTGCTCTTGGTTCAATTCAAAACCATCCAGCAAATCTGGACGCCTTTGCCACGTTCGCCCCAAGGCTTGCTTGAGTCGCCAACGCCTAATCTTCTCATGATCACCAGACATTAAAACCTCTGGTACAGCCTCATCCCGGAACAACTCAGGCCTTGTATAATGAGGACAATCTAACAAGCCTGTTGCAAACGAGTCTTCGTTTGCTGACTCATTGTGCCCTAAAACACCCGGAACCATTCTTGATACAGCATCTAACAAAACCATAGAAGCAAGCTCACCACCACTTAATACATAGTCACCAATTGATATTTCTTCATCAATTTCAGACTCTATTAAGCGCTCGTCAACTCCCTCATAACGACCAGATACACATATAATGCCATCAAAGGACGCTAACTCAACTACCTTCTCATGATCCAAGCGACCACCCTGGGGAGACAAATAAATGGTCCTAAGGCGCTTAGCTGAACCCGATCCAGTACTTAGTTTTTTCTTGGCTGCCAGTATTGCATCCTGCAAGGGCTGAATTTTCATCAGCATACCTGGACCACCGCCATAAGGCCTATCATCAACGGTTCGATGACGATCATGAGTAAAATCTCTTGGATTAAAAATATCCAAAGAAATATCACCCTTTTTAACCGCTCTTCCGATGACCCCAAACTGTTCAACAGCGTTAAACATACCCGGAAACAACGTCACCAATCCAAAGTGCATATCAATCCTTAGTCGACTTTGTCAAAAGTCAGGATCCCAGTCGACCTCAATCAATTCATTTTCAAGATCAACTAGCATGACTACTTGCTCGGGAAGATAAGGAATCAATCGCTCCTGAGCATCCAAGCTTCCCTTGCACTTCTTAACAACCAGCACATCATTTGAACCTGTTTCGATTAAATGAGCGACCTTACCTAATAGCTTCCGCTCTTTATCACCAAAAACGGAGTACACTTTTAGGCCCTGAAGCTGATTCCAGTAGTATTCCCCAGAGCTTAATTCTGGCAACTCACTACTAGAAACCATTGCAAGAGAACCACAATATTTTTTCGCCTGATCTCGGTCATGACTGCCCTCAAACTGAGCAACCAAACCATTCCCATGAGGCTTGCAATTCAGCACTTTGACTGTTTGCTTAACGCCAGAGCTATCCAAGATCCAGGTTTTATATTTACAAATATTCTCTTTTGGCTGAGTATAAGAAAACACCTTTACCCAACCTTTCACACCGTATAAAGACGTTACCTTACCCATTACCGTATTATTTTCATTGATACTCATGAGCAAACGAACCTACAAACCTAACTTCACCTACAGTTTTTGGCTGTAAGAATTGATATACGTCTTTTAACACTGCGACAAACTAAAGACACCACTAATGCGACAACAACTGCTAAACACTACAATTATCCGCCACTTAAGCACTACTTTAGTTTTATGCTGCTTTAGCAGATTCTTTTAAAAGTGATTTAACGCGATCTGAAGTCGTTGCACCTTTATCTAACCAAGCTTGAACTCGATCAGAATCTACGCGCAAACGCT
>Ga0209290_1000289_pt1 | contig 42834 bp, 40 predicted proteins | sample EN1Hudsemesocosm_2_FD_184632 | JGI IMG/M metagenome (GOLD analysis project Ga0209290, IMG submission 184632) | Methane-oxidizing microbial communities from mesocosms in the Hudson Canyon - EN10B Hudson Canyon (SPAdes) (version 2) | ecosystem: Environmental > Aquatic > Marine > Cold seeps... | reverse complement strand
ATCGACACTTAACCGTATTTTAAAGGGCCAAAGTGGTATAACACCAGAAATGGCCTTAAGACTATCTAAAGCTGTAGGTCGTAGCCCCGAGAGCTGGCTGACAATGCAGGATAACTATGATCTTTGGCAAGCAAAACAAAATATTAATCTAGGCAATGTCCACCCAGTTTCATTTAAGGCGGCGTAGTCAAATATATCCAAATCCAGCAAGCGTAATTGGGTAAGTTGTCACCTTTTTTGAAAAAAGCACTCATAAAAGTCGTCATCTCACCCAATCCGTTATGGCCGGGCGTTAGCTTTAGAGGAGTATACGAATATAGAAACGGAAAAGTTTTTAGAAGTTATAGATTTAACTCCTTTAATTTCAATAGACCTGATTATTCAAAGGTCGGATGATAAATACCTTCTTGGTCAACGCACGAATAAGCCAGCACAAGGGTGTTGGTTTGTCTCTGGTGGTCGGATTCGTAAAAATGAAACACTAGACTCAGCGATAGCTCGAATTTCAATGACAGAGCTTGGTTTTGAAGTTAATCAGTCTGATACATCATTACTTGGAGCTTATGATCATATTTATGAAGACAATTTTAAAACAAGACATGGAATCAATACCCACTATGTCGCGTTAGGTTATAAAATAGTTGTGCCCAATGAAATTGTTGTTAATTGTGATTCACAACACTCTTCAATCAAATGGTGGACTGCGAAAGATCTATTAAATAGTGAAAGTGTGCATGCCAATACTAAAAAATATTTCAAGTCTTTGTAACATAACAAGCACAACCATGCTTCAGCCTTTTATCGCAGGCGTTAACTTTACAGAGAATTCAGGAAATAGCATGATATTTGAAAATCTTAGTGATGAGAAAATTATCGATATAGTAAAACCATTGGCAGAGCATACCGAAAACTCATGGAATGAAAAAAACTACGATGGTTTTTGTCACTATTTTCTTGAAGAGAGCCCAGAGCAAAGGTTTCCTGAAGAAGAATTCAATCGACAAATAGAAGAAAGTTACGACACATATGGCAACCACACAATAGCTGATTTAGTGACTATACATAGAAATCCTGATCACGCTATTGTTATATGGAAAGTAGATTTAGAGAAACGAATGGAGCCTGGCTTACTGATTTATGGTTTTAGAGAACACGAAGGTAAGATTTTGATAGAGGGCTGTTCATACCATGCATGATGCTAACAAGGTTTGCCTCGTTCACTGCGTTAGTTGTAATCGAGGTATTAAGTGAGCGGTTATATTATTTATCATTACAATATTCTTGATCGAGAAAGAATAGAGTTGCTTGGTCCGTTATCATTACCAATCGTAGAGAAATATGGCGGGGAGCTAGTTGTTGGTAGCAGTGTTACTACCTTGGAAGGTTTACCGTATACTCATATGGTTGTTTATAAATTTAAAACAAAAGAATCGGCAAGGAGTTTTTACGAGTCTGAACAAAGCCAGGAATTATCTAAGCTACGAAATGAAATAACGGAAGGATTTGTTGTTTTTGTGCCTGAATACGAGCTTAGTTAGGCAAGCAAAGAAAAATACCGATCTAGGCAATGTCCACTCAGTTTCATTTGAGACAGCGTAATTAAATATAACAAGGGCTAACAAGCGGAATTGGGCAAGCCGTTGTGACCAGCCTTATGCCCTAAAAAGAGATTCTAAGTGAAGTTAGATATTGCCAATATAACTAATGCAGTACGAGTATGTGAGCTATTAAATCTAGCTTATCGTGGTGCTGAAGGATGGACGACTGAAAGTACTTTGGTTTCAGGCAATCGTTGCAGTGAAAACGATATTATTTCTGATATTAAGTCACCTAATAATTATCTTCTTGTATATAAAACTGACAATATTATCCAAGCATGTATATCCGTTCAAAAAAATGATAATAGGGCTTATATTAGTTCGTTTGCAGTGAACCCAAAATTTCAGAATTCAGGTGTCGGAAAAATGGTACTTAGTCTTGCAGAGCAGTATGCTGTTACTAGCTTCCAACCTGAGCAATTTATAATGGTTGTCTTATCCTCTCGAACAGAACTTATTCAGTATTATGAACGTAGAGGGTATCAGCGCAATGGTAATATTAAAGAATACCCAAAGCATTTAAATGTAGGGGTACCATTAATCCCTGATCTAACCATTGAAGAACTTACAAAAAATGCCTAAGAAGCTCAAACGGACAAAATATTCCGTCATCTTTTTTGCAAAAAAAACTACAACTTTTCCCGTATAGCAATGCGTAACGAACTACTAATCGAGAAGGATTCTGATCTTGTTTAATTTATATATAGGTTTGAGTGTCTTGTTAATTGTCATGCTAGCCATGAACATTTCCAGAGTTAGAATAAAGCATAAAATCGCAAATGGTGATGGTGGCAACAAGGTAATAGTAAAAGCTATACGAGCCCACATGAATTCACTGGAACACATATTACCGTTCAGCCTTTTACTGTATGTTCTTCAATCTCAATCTATCTCTGAAATACTTTTTGCTATACTCGCCTTTGGTTTCTTGGGCATTAGGTTACTCCATAGCTATAGTCTGTTGTATTCAAAATTTAAATTTCGTCAAATTACGGCAGCATCAACTTACTTTTTTGAATTGTCTGGTTGTATTATAGTTTTACTAAATTCAGTTATTTAACAGATTAAATGCATACCCAACGGTTCAAACTAACAAATGTTCGATGTCACCTTTTGTGTAAAGAACCGCACAAAAGCCGCCAGCAAAAATTTATCCCTTAGTCTGTCGTTATACCACCCTAGGAATTGAGTAATGTCTATAGTAGTAATATCAGAAAATTCATGGCAAGGCATTCTACAAGTGCAAGAGGAAGCGTATACGGATATTCCACTCGAAGAAGTTGATGTGCTTAAAAGTAAATGGAAGGCTTCACCCGAAACCTGCTTTGTATATCAAGACTCTGAGAATAAGATTTTGGGTTACTTACTTGCTCATCCTTGGAATTCTGATAAACCACCAAAATTATTTGAAACACTTCCGGACAGTTCAGCCGGTGACACCCTGTATCTCCATGATTTAGCGGTAAGCAGTAACGCAAGAGGCCTCGGTGTAGGAAGGAAGTTATCAAATAAGCTCCTTGAAGTAGCTAAGTTAAAAAAGTTTAGCCGTGTACTACTTGTCGCTGTTCAAGGGGCAGCAGATTATTGGTGTAACTTTGGTTTCAGGGAGGTTCACAATGTGTCTGTTAGTCAAAGCTATGGTGCAAATGCTAAGTTAATGAAATTCGAAGCGCAGGCATAACAAGTTTGTGAACCGTCACATTTTTTTGCAAAGAGCGCTCAAAAAAGCCACCATCCCACTCCGTCCAAAATGGCGACATTAGTAATTAAAATGAACAAAGGAGAGAAGTAATGTCACAAGGTTTATTTAGTGCAATGTTTAAGGGTCCAACAGAGACAGAGGGAGCAAGAAAAGTAATTAAGTTCGTCGCTTATTATGGCTTCATAACAGTAGCATTTGGTGTTGCTATTTTATTTGTTCCTTTTGAGCCGTTACAGACTGCTATTGGTGAAAAAATTGGAAGCAAATGGATACTGGTCAGTGCAGCGGCGATTTCGTATGTTTGCTTCTTCTTTTTACTCAAAGAAAAATTATGGGCCCCTTCAATACTACTTGCATTAGAGATTATCGATTTCATATTGAACTACATGGAATCTGGTAATTTTTTTGGTTCGTTTAGTGGCGTTGCTTTCATACTATATGGTTCAGCAATTCAATCTACGTATTATTTAAAAAAGCACAATGAATCAACAAACACAGAACCAGAAGCCCTAGCAGATTAATTACTAACCAGCACTTCCACCTGACGCCGCAAAATGTGTCGCAGTTTTTGCAAAGAAATGCAAAAAAACAGCCAAATTACTACGCTCGAGAAGCTAGGCGTTATGATATCAACAGCACCTGTAAAGAGGTGCTATAAAGTGGCCTTTGTCTCAGTGGTGATAATAAGCAAACAAAATGCCCCGAAGATGTTATTCCTCTTTCTGATCTCAAGGTCAATCCAGGTAAAGCCGTAAAATACAAAAAAAGATACTGATAGGCCCGTTCTCTTAGCTAGTCGTGGACGTGGTGTAGTTGTTGTTCAGGGGAGGGTTCCATCGCTTAGTATGAAACAGACAATAATGTTACTTTATTCGGGGTCTACAAAAAACTAACAAGAGCAGGAAATTAACTTACTTTTTCATATATCATTCTACTAGCGGCTAGTTAATAGATAAGGTATAGAATAAAATAATCCATTATCCTTACAGTCCGCAATGAAGCAAAATAAATAATACGCTGTTATATGGGGCCGGTATGAATTACGAACAATTTAATAAGTTTTGCGGTTCCTTGCTTGCAACCACTTATATCATTCAATGGGGCAATTCTCACGTTTGGAAAGTTGGTGGTAAAGTATTTGCGATTGGTGGCTGGGGCGACAATAAACAACCAGCATTTGTTTTTAAAACAGCAGATTTAGATTTTTGGTTTTTAAAAGAGTCTGAAGGGTATAAGCCAGCTCCGTATTTTGCTAATAGGGGGATGAAATGGATACAGCAGTTCCATAGTACAAAAGAGAAGGATGATGATTTAATATACTATCTCACGGAGTCTCATCGCTTAGTTTCACTTGGATTAACGAAAGTAAAACAAAAAGAACTTGGGTTGAACCAGTGTTAACAAATACAAATACAAATAACAAGGCTAAGTATTAGACTCCACAACGTGCCCCGTCATTTTTAGCGACGTTAGTTTTTTAAATGCATAGTGATACTTATTTTCTAGAGGTATCATTATGAGAACAGAAGTGGTTGCAAACTTAATAAAGGAATCAAAGACGAACCAGGGCCACCAACCGGAATTGGGTTAATTGTGGCCAAGATTACTCATCTGGCTGAATAAAACGAGGTTCTTTCATTGAAAATTATATTGGCCTTATCGATAAATATCGTACTTCTAGCGCTCACTTTTCTATTTTTGAACTATGCCTCTATTGCTATCGTGATCAGCGTTTCATTGCTTGTTTGGTTTTTTTATTATTTGTGGAAACGACAGAATCAAGTAATGGAAAGGATTGTACAAAAAATAAGTGGGCAACAGATTATAATGCCCGCAGAGCACATTGTGTTTAGAGTTGTAGAGTCTTCAGGGTACTCTCAGTCTAGTGGTATGGGATATATGGCGTTAACGGAAAAGTGCCTGTATTTTGAACTGATTCTTTTGGATCTGGTGATTACCGTTCCAACACCTATGCTTAAAGGCGCAGAGTTTGTAAAACGGTTGAAGGGCGTGTCACCAGCGAAGAAAATGTTACGTATAATGTATACAAATCAACAGGGTGTAGATGATTCAATCGCGATTAATGTTAAAGATATGGCGCGCTGGAGAGAAGTAATATCAGAAGTTAGTGAAAGAAACGTATAATAAAGTACACCCAGTTCGGCTACTGCGTGCTCAGGATCTCCATTATCCGGCCCATGGGTACTCAGCCTTAGGCAACTTAAATATGCAAGAATTAATACTATATATTACTGGCGGGTTACTAATAGCAACCCTGCTTATATTCTTGATAGTAGGAACCATTATATCTAATATCAATTACTTGGTAGGAATAGAATATTTAAGGATAAGGATAAGGGTATGGGGTATGAACTTACGAAAATTCTCTATTGCTGACTTTAGCGATGTTGTGGTTGGAGTAAAAGGCAGTGGTGAAAACTGGACAACGACAATCAACATAAAAAAAATAAGAAATAATGGTGTTTCCCTGCATAGGAAATCGGGGTTGTTTCGAAGATTAAATATCACTCCAGTTGATCCTGAAGAATTTGTAGAAAAAATCAAGTCTCACCCTAGATATCACGGAAATAGATAGCGTTTACAAATGCCTGACAAGGCTCACCCTGTTCGGCCATTGCTTCACGCAGCCCTCTAATACGACTTCTTTCTAGACGGTTACTCATCTAATTACAGGGATACCGGCTTCATCGCAGACGGCTTCATTCTCTGATTCAGGAAAATAACGTATCAAGGTCATTTACTTCAGAAGTTCATTGATTTTCAGGTGTAAGCAACTTGAGTTTTTTTTCGTAAGTATCTAAACCGAGGAATAATATGGTATCTTTTTTATGGTGCTAGCCTCTAAGTTATAGTGTAAGAGCTATATTATGGCTTTGGTTAAACTTCTCAGCTAACCCACGAAATTAGAAATTAGCACTTTAGTAGGGAGTCGTTATGTCAAGTTACAACAAGGAGAAACGTTAATGAAAACATTATTGATAGGCTTAATTGTTTGTTCTTATTTTAACGTTTCAATAGCAATAGCCAAAGAATTAAAATTTTCTATGTTAGAAGGATCTGAAGCCCAAAATATAGCTTTATGTGTTGTTCAGGAAGCTTATAAGAGCATAGGGATCACAACAATATTTAAGAAATATCCAACCTCTAGATCCTTTATGATTGCAAACAAAGGCTATTCTGATGGCGAGACATCAAGGATTGCAGCCATTTCAAAAAAATATAAGAACCTCATCATGATTCCTATTCCTACCATCTATATGAAGGGGATGGCATACACAAAAACTATTGAAGATTTTACGCCGAATGGATTTAAGAGTTTGTCCCCATATCAGGTAATTATTAACCATGGCGCACAGTTTGCTAAGATTGGAGTAGAGGGGCTACCCAGTGTGTATAAGGTCAACAATTACCAGTCTGCATTTAAAATGTTAGATGTTGGAAGGGGGGATTTTGTTGTGGCTCCATATTCCAATGGCGTTGGGCTTCTTCGACAACTTAATATTTTACATATTAATCCACTTAATCCTCCTCTAATAGAAATTCCTATGTATCATTTTTTACATAAGAAAAACGTATCTCTTGTCCCATCTGTTCAGGAAGCACTTATGAAAATGGAAGCTAGTGGAAGAATTGAAAAAATATACGATGGCTATTTGAAAAACTTAAAAGATAAAACCAATACATTCAATTTTGATAATAAACATGGGGCTCATGTCCCATGCCCAAAGTAAAAATAACGATTAATCAATTTAAGCAGACGCCCAATCTTGTGTATATAGGCAAGGTTGGTCATCAGTAAATCGTGGTCAACCCAATCAAAGCGCTATAAGAGCGGTCCAATTATAAAGCGTTCAAATGACTCTGGTGAGCTTTTGGACTAAACAGTTACATTTGATCAGGGTACTCTAGTGGAGAATAATGACTGCTATGTGATTGGGTGACCATGACGAAATTAATAATATGCTTAAAACATATTAGTATGTGAGCGCTTAATTTAGAGGGGGAATGTCTGTGTCAAATTTTGAAATGGTTGCTTACCTTTTATTGATTATTTTTTCACTTATATTACTCGAACTTAGAAGCATACGTATTGCGGAAAAAATATTCGAAGACAGGGAAGTCGAAGAAGCCAAACGTATCAAAAATATGCTCAAAAGAAGCGTTGGTTGGGGTTATGGAGAATGTCATGCAGAAGCGCGTAGGGTGATGGATGCGCTACATGCTGGCCTGGAATTCATAGAGGATCAGACTCGGGAGCTTGAATACGGCTGGTTGTTTCGCTTCGGAATTCCTACAGAGGAAACAGAACGGCCATGGCGTTATTTGACCGGATGCTCGAATGAACTTTTCGTCAACAGACACACCGGTAAGGTAGAACCTCTTACTTCAGATGAAACCTTAATGGATTGGATGGATGATAAATCGTCATAATATTATAATGTAGTCTAAGTTTTGAAATGCATACTAGTCAATCACATAACATGTAGCCATCGTGTCAATTCCTGATTTTTTATTCAGTTTACCTGCGGCAACTAGTGACTTATAAATTTTTTTCAATAATTAACTGATATTTTTCGACTTTTCGGTCAAGGGCTGGTCTTGATATATCTAATACCTTGGCACTTTGACCTTTGTGTCCGCCACAAAAGTTCAAAACCTGTTGAATATGTTTTGCTTCCATCCCCGCCAAACTAATAGGTTGTTGTGAATGGGTGTATTCTTCTTGTGATGACTCTTGGTGATTGTTTGTTTTTAAGTTTAGTTCATTTGGCCCAATTACATGACCTCTTGCTCTAATAACTGACTGTGTTAATACGTTGTGTAGTTCTCTAATATTACCTGGCCACTTATATTGAATGAGTAGGCTGATGGCGGAGGGGGTGATTTGGAGTAACTCTTTTCCTTCTGATCGACAAATACGTTTTAATAAACCTTCTATTAAACTTGGAATATCTTCAGCTCGCTCTCTTAATGGGGGAAGTTTAATTTCCATGGCATTGAGCCGGTAATATAAATCTTCTCTGAACGTAGATAGTTCAATTTCATGTGGTAAATTTCGGTTTGTTGCGGCGATGACTCGCGCATTGGAATGAAGTAATTGGCTTCCACCAATACGTTCAAAGGTTCCTTCTTGCAATACTCTTAATAACTTAGCTTGTAGGGGTAATGCCATTTCTCCAATTTCATCTAAAAAGAGTGTGCCATTTTCAGCTAATTCAAATTTACCGGGTTTACGATCGCTGGCGCCAGTAAAGGCTCCTCGTTCATGCCCAAATAGTTCACTTTCTAATAAATTATCGACAAGGGCTGCACAGTTAATCGCCATAAAAGGGCCGTGCCGGTGGCTATGGTGATGAATGGCATGTGCGATCAATTCTTTTCCTGTGCCGGTTTCGCCCGTAATGAGTACGCGCGTATTACTGTCTGATACTAATGCGATTTCTTTACTGATATTAAGCATCGCCTGACTTTTACCGAGTAAGCGAGGCTCTGTTACAACAGGGTCGTTCGTAGTACTTAATACTTCAACCTGACGAGTTAATTGTTGGTGTTCTAATGCACGATTAACTGTGTGATTAAGCTCGTCGGTCTTAATGGGTTTATGAATAAAATCAAAAGCACCTGCTTTGATTGCTGCAATGGCTAGCTCTAGGTCATGCTCTGCGGTCATCATTACAATAATGGCATCGATACTTTTAGCCGTAAACTCGCAGAGTAATTCGTAGCCTTTGCCATCAGGAAGACCTTGGTCCATTAAGATTAGGTCGGGTTGGTGAAGGGGAACTAGCTTGCGTGCTTCGGCTAAACAACTGGCATGAAACACTTCATGCCCTTCATCTTCAAAGTGCATCATTAGCATTTGCGCGAGTGCTTGTTCATCTTCAAGTATGAGAATACGAGAATTCATTGACTTTCCTATTGTTATTTTGCGAGCGGCAAATGAATGTTAAATGTCGTACCTGTTTGTTTAGTCGATTGAATACTCATTTGGCCTTTTAGTGCTTCGACTAAATTTTTGACGATCGCTAAACCAAGGCCGGTACCTTTTGTTTTTGTGCTGACAAAGGCTTCTGTTATATGCAGTAGTTTATCTTCTGGTATACAGTCGCCAGTATTATGCACGCTAAGTATTGCGGTGTTGGTTCTGTTGTCACACGATGAAGTATCAGTTTGGTTTAGCGTCAAGGTAATAGTTTGTCCTTCACCTGCGGCTTCACTGGCATTGCGTACTAGATTTAAGCAGATTTGGTTGAGCTTGTCTCTGTCAGCGATAATGGTAGGTTGCGCATATTTATGTATAACAAAGCGTTGTTTTTTCTCATCGAGCATTACGTCGTTTGTTGAAATAAAGTCATCGAGAAAGTCACTAAAATTTAGTGTGTGGGTATGAAGCTCCAGAGGTCGAGCATAGCTAAGTACTTCATTGAGCATACGTTCAAGACGGGATATTTCGGAGCCTGCCAGCATCGCTCGTTTGTTTCCGCGTTCATCGCTTTTTCGCTCAAAATATTCAAGCGCTAATTTTATCGTGGCTAGGGGGTTACGGATCTCATGTGTTAGGTGAGTAGCAAATTCACCAAGGGCCGCTAGTTTTTCTTTTTGCATTAATATACGTTGAGTCTCCATCAGCTCCTTGGTTCGTACTTTAACTAATGATTCTAAATTTTCTGAGTGGGACTTAAGTTGTAAAAATAGTTCATAATTATCTAGAGCGATAGCGATACGTTCAGCGAATAAACTCGCGATTTGTTCGTCGCTATTCGTATATTTACGTTTAGACTTGTTGAAATAACATAAAGTACCGACGACTTCGTTATTAGGCAGTTTTAGCGGGATACCTAAATAAGAGCAAAATCCAGCGGGTGGGTTTCCATATTGCGGTGTTTCTATCGCATCGGGTACACGGAGCACTTTTCCACTATTGACAACGAAGGTTGATAACTGACCATGGATATCGAGCGGAACACCGACTTTTGGACTGTGAGGAACACGTGCGATCACATTTTTTTTACCATTACGATACAAGGTGACGGCCGCTGCGCCATCACCCAGTACATCTAAAACAGCTTGGCAGATCTGTTTTAGATAATTATCTAATTCACCTGTTCGATAACTAAGTGCTGCTAATGATGCGATTGCTTTTTCTTGGTTGATACTCGATATTACATGGTCAGCATTTTGATTTTTAGTCTGATCGTTTAAAGTCATTGGGGTTTCTTTGGCCGCGTCATCAAAAAAGAGAGGGTTGTAAGTCTGTTCATCTTTAAGATTATACTGCTTAACGGTGAAAACACGAGTCTGAGTCATTTCTTTGCACTAATGGTTGATAGTGAGTGCTGGCGAAAGCGCTTAGCAATCCAAAAATCGGCACTCACATAACGACCTGCACCAATAAAACAGAGTGTTAGTAGCATAATGAAATAGGTTGCTGAAAATTCGATACCATTATTTAAAATAGCAACCGTGCCATTTTCAGTTAACCAGTCATAATTACCATGTTGCTGAAGAATACTTTTTACGCGATCAAGTTTGTCGATTGCTTCAATCGTTCTTTCAGTTGAAAATATACCTGAACCTGTTGAAATCGCTAACCAACCATTTTGCCAGTGTACTGAAACAGCTGCGACGATCATCGTGAACATCATCGGAATAGAAACCCATCTTGTTGCTAGACCTAAGGCTAATAGTATTGCCCCGCCTAATTCAGCTGTAACGGCGAGTGCGGCCATTAACCAGGGTAGGGGGAGTCCTAAACCCCAATCATCATTACCAAACCAGTTAACGGTGTCTTCAAAATGGTCAAGTTTTTGAGTTCCTGCCATCCAAAAAATAGGTACTAAATAAATACGCAATAATAGAGGTGCTAAAAAATCTAATTGCTTACTTTTATCAAAAATATTTTGTAATTGGTTTATAAACTTAATCATGTTTTGTTCCTTTGTCTTAAATTGTTTTAGCGGAGCATGTCACAAAGATATTCAAAGCATTAAGCTGAGAAATTAATTTTTTACCTTGCTGTATAAAAATATCATTTACGCTTAGATTCATTTCCACTGCTATTTCATTTAACAGACTTAAACCATTATTAGAGTCATTATTAGAGATTTTATCGATCAATCGGTAAGCTAAAGGTTGAATTTCAAAAAAACGAACCTCTTGCTCGTGGTCTTGAAATAAAAGTAAGTAGGTCGCCTTTTCTGGCGTATCAGTGGGTAAATTGTTGGGACTGATTGTGTGTACAGGATAAGCATAAGCGAGTAGTTGCGTGGTTGAAGCTAAGTTCAGCGGAGTTGTGAGCAAGTCATCCTTGTCTATGTTTGTTCTTTCATGCACTTCATCTACCATGTAAAGGTCAAGCTCCACACGTTCGTAGTGAGCTAATTCTAGTAAAAAATCATGTTCGTTTATTGCAGGTGTTTTGTTAGCAATAAATGACACGAACTCTGCAGACAACTTGGTGAAATAAGGTGTTTGAGCACGATAATCACGTAAAAACTCACGCACAATAGATTTCCAATCATCTGTCGATAAAATGCTATGAATAACAGGGAAGCTACTGGATAGCTGGCTTTCTATATTATTAAAAACCAAGTCGCTATAAATACTCGCTCTACGCTTATCCAAGCCACTGGGTATGGGGATATTATCTGGGTCTCTTAAATATTTTCCCATCGCTGTTTGATGCGTTTTTAAAGTCTTTTGGCTCATGCGACACGCCTCTCGTTTTGGACAAAATGTTGTTTTTGAAAGCTTTTGATAATTTCTAACTCTTTGTTTAACTCAAAAAGCGCTGGCAAATTAAAATCTCTTTCTAATAACGTAGGCAATGTGCCAAACCGATCATAGGCAGTGTTGAGTAGTGACCATACTGGGTCGATAACGTCGGCACCATGAGTATCAATTATAACGCCGTCATCCTCTTGGTAATGTCCAGCAACATGTAAGTAAGAAACGTGCTTGGCATCAAGTTTCGCTAAGAATTGTAATGGATCATAGTTATGATTTTGGCTATTTACATAGACGTTATTGACGTCGAGTAATAAATCACAATCCGCTTCTTTCACCACGGCGTTGATGAATTCAACTTCACTCATGCTTTGCTCAGGGACGAGATAATATGAAATGTTTTCGATAGCGATACGTCGTTCCAGAATATCCTGTACTTGACGGATTCTTGTAGATACATGCTTAACAGCTTCTTCAGTAAAGGGGAGTGGTAACAAATCATACAGTTGACCATCATCAGCAGAGTAGCTTAAATGCTCACTGTAAATAGGCATATTATGTTCGTTTAAAAAATGTTTTATGTCGGTAATGAGCTGCGTGTTAAGTGGTGTCGTACCACCTACAGATAATGACAGTCCGTGTGCAATGACTGTAGTTTGTTCGCTAATTTCACGTAGTTGACGACCTAAACGACCACCTACACCAATCCAGTTCTCAGGTGCAACTTCAAAAAAATCAAGAGCATTTGGTGCTAATGCTTTCATTTCTTTGCCGGTAACTTCTGGCAATAGTGAGCGGCGTAAACCTAAACCAGCACCTTGAATTATTTTTGGATGACTCATGATTATTCCTGAAAGTTAAGATTATTATTTAGATTTGATCGTTTATTGTTTGAAAAGTTGAGCGATGGAATAAGCATCACTCGTTTTTGTGTTATCTATAGTCGTTAACGATTATGCTTTGCCGCCACACTTTCCTTCACCACATGAACCTTCGGTTGTTTTGTTCATTTCTTTTTTGTCGCCGCCACATTTTCCTTCACCGCATGAACCTTCAGTTGTTTTGTTCATTACTTTTTTGTCGCCGCCACATTTTCCTTCACCGCATGAACCTTCAGTTGTTTTGTTCATTTCTTTTTTGTCGCCGCCACACTTACCTTCGCCACATGACCCTTCTGATTTCTTTTCTTTTAACGCTGCATTAGCACCACATTTACCTTCACCACAAGATCCCTCAGCCAACACCATATAACCACTTGATAATTCAGTCGCACCAAATGGGTTACTGTCTGCTTGTACTGCACTTGAAAAAGCTAAGCCAGAAACAACCAAAGAACCAATTGCTGAAGTAAGTGTATTTTTTAGGTTGCCGTTTGTGATGTTTAAGTTTTTCATATTCATTCTCTCTGTAATTAAATTGATATTTTAAGTTTGTAGCCAACAAGCGTTGATTAAGTCGAGTAAGCTTTTTGATAAATTCACTTTAGTTATAGCGAAGCGCGTGCCAACTTTTTAAGTTGTTGAAAAGTAGGAGGAAGTTATTTTTATCTTATTATTATGCAATAAAGTGTTACTTTTTTATTTTCTAATAACGTAACGATTCATTGCATTTTGCTGTGGAAAATGAGGGTTGTAATGTTTTAGAAGATTAATGAATGTTGGTTATAAATTTCTATCAGATTAATCCTAATAAACCAGAAGAAATTGTAGAAATAAGTTACGTACCCGTGGTTTTATAATTGAATATCAATTGTATAAACTAAATATGTTACTGCCATAAGAAAACAATATTTTGAATATGCTTTTATTGTCCGTATGGTGTGATTTAACACTTCTGGCTTCTTGCCATATTGAATGAAAACAAACTGATATTAGGCGTTAAAAATGAAACCAGTAAAATTTATAGTCGGTACTTTATTAGTACTAGCGATGTTGATAGGGCTAAGCTTTGCTTATTTTGATAATGAGACACAACAATTGAATCTATTAAATTCAAAGGATCTAGAAGGTACATTTGTTGACCTAACCGCAGGGCGAACTTATTACCAATTAAGCGGCCCTATTGGTAGTGAGGTTGTTGTGCTGGTACACGGTTTTTCAATACCCTCATATATTTGGCAACCAACCAAAGATGCATTGGTTAAAGCAGGCTATCAAGTGCTAACTTATGACCTTTTTGGTCGAGGGTACTCAGATCGGCCTGTGTCGGATTATGGAATGGATCTCTATGTACAGCAACTAAATGATTTGTTGGAGTCTTTGAATTTGAAAGAGCCTGTGAATCTGTCAGGATTATCAATGGGCGGTGCAGTCGTTACTCATTTTGTAAATAAATATCCTAAAAAAGTTAACAAAATTAGCCTGCTAGCACCTTTGTTTGAAACACCGTCGAGAAGCGCGTTAACAATACTGAAAACCCCTCTTTTGAGAGACTACCTAGCTAAAGTTATGGTAGTACCTATGCTTGAAAATAGCCTTGATCGAGTTGTTTATGATCCTTCAATTTTTCCAGAATGGGAAACGAAATTTAAGATACAAACTCAGTATGAAGGGTTCGCTCGGGCAATATTAAAAACGGCGCTCTACTTAGATGGTAAGGTATTTGAAAGCGAATATGTTGAACTGGGAAAGCGGGACAAACCTATACAATTGTTCTGGGGACGGCAAGATAAAACAATTCCTTTTATTCAAAGCAGTAAAGTTATTAGTGCATTAGGTAAAATAGAGTTTATACCACTTGATAAAACAGGACACTTACCTCACTACGAACACCCAGAAGTTGTAAACGATCGTTTAATTGCTTTTTTAAAGGAGTAATTTAAAAATAGCTTCATATTGATCGATCTATTTCATCTTTAACTTTTTATGGTTTAGCTAATGCTCAGCATTAAAACTTCTTTAGGTGGGCCCCATGGCTTCCTGAACACTATTAGATTATGGCTTTTAGGTTTATACATATCAATCTTTAATAAGAGGTTATAACGTACCACCTAAAGCGTATAAAGCTTACGAATAAATATTCATCATGTTTTTAACATATGTTGAATTATATGAGTTCGTGATCTAACCTTTTTATAGTCCTGTATGTTCTAGAAATACTTATTATAGCTATACAAAAGGTAAGAAATATGCGTTCAAACTACACTAAGTTAAGGTATGTATTATGCGTTTAACTGTAGGTTTTAAAATCGGAAGTGGCTTTTTTCTAGTCACTTTAATGCTTCTAATCGCCGGATTTGTTGGTTATATGGGAGCCTTGAAGCTAGGTGCGTCGATAGAAAACATTGGTACCAATGCAATGACAGCTGCGCAAGGGAGTTCGGATTTTTCCATTGCCACTAAAAATCAAACCTCGATCATGCAGTCAATTGTTAGCGCTACAAGTGTCGTTAATAGTGACATGAAAGAACTTATTAGCAGTGAAGCAACAGACTCTCTCGACAGTCTTACTGTTATGCACCAATCTGGTTTAGTTGAAGATTCCGACATCAAAAAAATCAGATTATTTTATGATGATTATTTGAAAGCCCAAAAACATTTACTCGAATCTCATTCAGAATATATTAGAGCTAGAGAGAATGCCTTTACAGGGCTAAATAATTTTGAAGCTTATATGAAGGTGCTTGAATTCTTTACTAATCAAATATATAACCTCGACGATATAGATCAAGACGATAAAATTGAACTTACCTCTGAGTTTTACCAAACCAAAGTAGCGCTCCAATTACGTTTTTATTATGCTCAGCGTTATTTGGGTGGCGAAGATGAAATGTTAGATGCGCTAGAGTCATCTGAAGACGATATGATTGATGAAGCTGAAGAATTAGCTGATCTGGAGTTATTAAGTAATACCATACGAACAGGTAAGTACGAAAACCGAGAGTATACGGATGTATTGAACGAGTTGGTATCAGAGCATAATGAACAATTTACATTGTTAGTAGCCAATTTTAAGTCGTTTAAGGAAGTGCAGTCTGCCTATGAAAAGGCAGAACAAATAACGCTTGAGAATAGCAAACTCATTGTCGAAAAAATTAAAGACCTCGTCGCGATTGAAACAACAAGTGCTTCAGATACGGCTTCTAACGTTTATAAAACGATACTGATCGCAATAGGCGTAGGTGTATTACTCGCAATTATAGCCACTATTTTTTCAATTATTAAAGTAGTCAGCCCCTTGAAGGTGTTAACTGAAGTTGCTGCACGAATTTCAGGTGGTGACCTTGATGCCGAAGTAAAAAGTGGACGGAACGATGAAGTCGGTGACTTAGCAAATAACTTTGACTCAATGCGCATCCAAATTCGTAAAAAACTAAAAGACTTAGCTGAAATAAATCAAACGGGTGAAATTATAGTCAGCGCGGTTGATCAGGAAGAAGCTTTACAAAAAGCTTTAGAGACAATGTTTCATAAAACCCTAGTTCAGCAAGCATCGGTCTACTTGTTTGATGATGATAAATTGACTTTGAAATCATGCGTCCCTCCTATATCTGACATCAGTCCGAGCGATGCGATAACATTTGACCCAGGCCAAGGTATAGCGGGTATTTCGGTAAAAGAGAAACGAATTGTTTTCATCAAAAATACTTCTGAAAGCGACCTGTTTATAAAAAATGAAGATATCGAATCGCCAAAAGCACTGTTATGCGTGCCTTTGTTAGACGGTGATAAAGCGTTAGGTGTTATGAATTTTTCGGGTGAAGTGGGTACTGTAAGTTTTGAAGAAAGTGATTTCGAATTTGCTGAATCGATTGCACGATCCGTTACGATTACGATTAAAAACATTAACATGCGTGAAGTAATCGAAGATCAGAATCGAACATTAGAGCATAAAGTAGAGGAACGAACACAAGAATTACAAGTAAAAACTAACGACATATTAAGCATGATGGGGAATATGCATCAGGGCTTATTTACAGTGATGAATGAAGGCATAATACACCATGAGTATGCATCATTTTTAGAAACCATTTTTGAAAGGAGTGATATAGCAGGTAGTAATTTTATGGACTTACTTTTTTCAAAGTCTAAGCTTGGAAATGATAAATTAGACCAAGTGACCACCGCTATTGACGCCATCATTGGTGAAGAGGACATGATGTGGGAATTTAACTCGCATCTGCTTATTAATGAATACTCTATTTTAATCAATGGCATAGAAAAGATTATTGCTATTGAGTGGGACCCCATTATTTTCAACGATGTAATAGAAAAAGTGATGGTTACGGTACGTGATATTACTGAATTAAAAGCTCTCGAACGTGAAGCTGAAGGTAAAAAGCGTGAGCTAGATATTATTAGCCAAATAATTAGTGTTGACCAAGATAAGTTTTCTGAATTCATTAAATCTGCTTACCAATTCTTAGGTGAAAACGCTAAGCTAATAGAAAAGAGCGCTCAAAAAGACCCAGAGGTATTGGCTTTATTGTTTCGTAATATGCATACCATCAAGGGGAATGCGCGTACTTATGGCTTATCTACGATCACAGATCAGGTTCATGATGCTGAAAATACGTATGACTCGCTTCGAACCGATGAGTCTGTCATTTGGGATCAAAAACGTTTATCAAATGAATTACATCTAGTTGAATCGATTATTGAGGAATATGTACATGTTTGTGAAAATGTACTTAGTCGAGACATTAAGAACCAAAGTGAAGAGCGTACTTATAATATCAAGAGTACTGAACTAGACACCATTTCCCAACTAATTGAATCATTAGACGCAAGTAATAATATCGATCAGGAGAGTTTAGCGAAAGTTAACCAAGTTAAATCAATTATAAATCAATTAGACTCAGTTACTTTTTATGATGCCATCTCCGACACCTGCAATTCCCTTAATTCCATTGCTGAGCAATTAAACAAAACAAAACCAAAAATACAGTTCTCAGGTGGTGAAATACCTATCAAGAAAGAAAGTACCAACCTGCTTAACAATGTATTCTCACACATATTAAGAAACTCGATGGATCATGGCATCGAAACACCTGATGAAAGAATTTCAAAAGGAAAGGAAGCTTACGGAACAATATCGGTTGATGTTAAAGAACAAGGTAACTTGCTTGTAATTCATGTTAAAGATGATGGGCAAGGTTTGAACCTTGATAAACTACGTGAAATGGGTAAAGAAACTGGCATTTTAAAAGAAGGAGAGTCTCCATCTCTTGTTCAGCTTGCCTCATTAATTTTTGAGTCAGGTGTTTCAACAAAAACTGATGTCACTTCAATTTCGGGAAGAGGGGTAGGAATGGATGCCGTTAAGAAGTTTATTGAAGAAAAAGGGGGTTCAGTTTCGATACTAACTGATGATTCAATCGACGGTAGCGCGTTCATAAATTTTGAAACAGTCATTAAACTGCCTCTTGATATCGTCTAGTCTATTTAGGTTTTAATAATTTGAAGCTTAATCAATACAAAATGGGTTATTGATTAAGCTTACCTACCTCTTTTTTCAGTCATTTCTACAAATTACATCCAGCCGAAAGTGAAAGAATATACTCATATTTTATATATTTTTGTGCATTACCGAATCATCTACTATTCTTAGTGGATTACAAGGAGTTGTGAACACCCAGGGATAATTTATAAACTTATAGAGGTGGCTACAATAATGACAAAATTAAAACTATTCCATAAATTATCTTCAGTAATTTCTTTTAGTATCATTGCGAGTAGCTTAGTTCTAAGCACGCAAGTAATGGCCGATAAGAAAGCCGCTAAAAAATGGATTTCTGACGAATTCCAACCCTCTACATTATCAACAGCTGAACAACTCGCTGAAATGGAGTGGTTCATTAATGCTGCTAAACCTTTCAAAGGTATGGACATAAAAGTTCTTTCAGAAATTATTTCAACGCATGAATATGAATCTGGCACCTTAGCGAAGGCATTTACCGAAATAACAGGCATTAATATTACGCATAAAATGATTCCTGAAGGTGATGTTGTCAGAGCATTAGAAAAACAAATGTATACAGGTGAAAACCTTTATGACGCTTATATAAATGATTCAGATCTTATCGGTACGCATGCTCGATATGGTCAAGTGGTTGCGTTAACAGATTATATGTCTGGTGAAGGCAAAAGCGTTACTTTACCTACATTAGATTTAAATGATTTTATTGGTCTTGATTTCACAACGGGTATGGATGGCAAGTTATATCAACTACCGGATCAACAATTTGCCAACTTATATTGGTTCCGCTACGACTTATTTCAACGAGCTGACATTAAAGCTAAATTTAAAGAAATTTATGGTTATGATTTAGGGGTACCTATTAATTGGTCAGCCTATGAAGATATAGCTGATTTCTTTACTAACAAAGTTGGTGAAATTGATGGCCAGAAAATGTATGGACACATGGATTACGGTAAAAAAGATCCGTCACTAGGCTGGCGCTTCACTGATGCTTGGCTATCTATGGCGGGAGCAGGGGATAAAGGTCTTCCGAATGGTTCACCTGTTGATGAATGGGGGATTCGAGTTGAAGACTGTCACCCTGTTGGATCATCGATTGCTCGAGGTGGTGCGACAAATGGCCCAGCAGCCGTTTATAGTGTTGCTAAGTATATTGATTGGCTTGAAAAATATGCACCTCCAGGTTCTAGAGAAATGAATTTTGGTGAGGCGGGTGCTATCCCTAAAAATGGCAATGTTGCTCAACAAATATTCTGGTACACAGCCTTTACATCTTCAATGACTGAAAAAGGACTGCCAGTAGTTAATGATGATGGTACGCCTAAGTGGAGAATGGCTCCTTCTCCGCATGGTGCTTATTGGGAAGAAGGCCAGAAATTAGGGTATCAGGATGCTGGTTCATGGACTCTACTCAAAAGTACACCGGAAGACCGAAGAAAAGCAGCATGGCTTTATGCTCAATTCGTCGTTTCTAAAACAGTTTCATTGAAAAAGACCTTGGTGGGTTTAACGCCAATTCGAGAATCTGACATCCAGTCAAAAGAAATGACTGCTGAGGCACCAAAACTTGGTGGGTTAGTCGAGTTCTATCGAAGCCCTGCCCGAAAACAGTGGACACCAACCGGTAATAATGTGCCTGATTATCCAAAGCTAGCATCACTCTGGTGGGAGAACATTGGTGACGCTTCTTCTGGTACAAAAACCCCTCAACAAGCGATGGATTCACTAGCTAAAGCTCAAGATAAGGTGTTAAAGAAAATTCAGAAATCAGATATTCAAAAAAATTGTGCACCTAAGATGGCTAAGAGGAAGGATCTTAAAGGTGCTGAGTATTGGCTTGCGCAGCCAGGCTCACCCAAGGCTAAGCTGGATAATGAAAAACCTAAGCCAATTACTATCTCATATGATGAGCTATTAAAAAGCTGGGTAGATGCCAAATAGCATTCTTTATTTTTGATTATGCAAAGGTAGCTTCGCTACCTTTTTTAGTTCTTCAGGAGGGGTAATGCGTTTAACAGTCGGTTTGAAAATTGGAGGCGGATTTTTCTTAGTCACCTTAATGTTAATTATAGCGGGTGGTATTGGGTTTAATGGCGCGCTTAAATTAGGCGGTGCTGTGGACTATTTTGCTAAACAGGCGTGGTCAACCGGCGCTGCAGCATCTCAATTTACTTCCTCTATACAAAAACAAACAACAATTCTAGAAAAAATGACAGCAGGGGTTACGCCTCTAGATAATAAAGAAGAAAAGTCATTAGAATTAGCCAATAAACAAGCAGAAAATGCGATAGAACAAATTATTACCGCTGGCATTGTGACTCAAACAGAGACTGATAACTTGCGGTCACTTTATGATAAATACCAGCTATTTCAAAAACAATTAATTTCACACCATTCAAATTATGCCATTAAACGGGATTTTGCGTTTAGTGAGTTTGTTGCTTTCGAAAAATTTATGAAAGTTTTAGAATTTTATTCGAACAATATATATCAATTACCGAATATAGATCAGTTAGATAAATTTGAGTTAGTGACTTATTTCTTTACGACCAAACTAGCGCTTCAAACTCGTTTTTATTTTATGCAGCGCTTCTTAGGCGGAGATGATCGTATTGTTATGCTTGATGAGATGGAAAGCGCCTGGGAAGATTTAATTGATGAATCTTCAGAGCTATCTGATCTTGAACTAACTGATGTAAAAATTCGAGATGGCGCTTATTCAGGAGAAACATACGCATCATTATTAACACTGCAAATCAACGAACATAAAACTAGTTTTGATACGCTAATATCAAGTTATGATCAATATCAAAAAACTAAGGTTGATTATGAGGCTATAAAAAATAACACCCTAAAAAATGTCAATGACTTCGTTAACAACTTAGGTGGTACGATCAACGCGGCAGCGGAACAGTCATCAAATACTAAGTCACGTGTTTACACGGCAACGATCATTGCAATTGTTGTTGGTATTCTTATTGCTTTTGCAGCCACATTCTTTTGCGTTGTGACCGTAATCAGACCCATTGTGTTAGCGGGACAGCGAATGAAAGAAATCTCTAGTGGTGATGGAGATTTAACGCTTTCATTACCTGTAAATGGACATGATGAGATCGCATATTTGGGGAGTAATTTTAATGAATTCATAAACAAGGTTCATAACCTTGTATCGCTTACTATTGGTATTTCAAAGCAACTTTCAACGTCATCTGTTGAACTGCAGTCTTTAGCTAAAAAAACGAGTCAAGCAACAACGTCACAACAGGATGGATCTCACCAAATTGCCGCAGCGCTTCATGAAATGACTATTTCTTTTCAGGAGGTAGCGCAAAGTGCTTCAAATGCAGAAACGGTTACCAATGAAACAAATGAGAGTGTGAATTCATGTATCACTTCTGTCGCAAAAAATAGATCATCAATTGAAGAGCTGTCGTCAGACATCGCGCATGCATCCGATGTCATTAGTCAATTAGAGAAAGAAAGTGAGTCAGTGGGTAGTATACTGAATGTCATAGGCGGAATTGCCGAGCAAACCAATTTATTAGCGCTTAACGCTGCCATTGAAGCTGCGCGTGCAGGCGAACAAGGACGTGGTTTTGCTGTGGTTGCTGACGAGGTAAGAGTATTAGCGCAAAAAACTCAACAATCTACTGGCGAGATTAAGAAAGTAATTGAAGGGCTCCAGAAAAAGTCTAGTGAGGCTGTTACTGTTATAGATAACAGCGCACAAAAAGCACTATCCAGTGTTAGTTATGCCAATGATGTATCAGAAAAATTAGAGATGGTGGGAGGCGCTGTTCTACAAGTATTTGATATGAACGCATTGATCGCAGCTGCAACTGAAGAACAATCGTCTGTTGCCGAAGAAATTAATGTCAATGTCACCAGAATTAGTGATTTATCTGCACTCACTTCCAATGATGCTGACTCGGCACTTGTTTCAAGTCAAAGACTGTTTGAGCTTGTTGAAGAAATTCATCAGGTAGTCGGACAATTTAAAGTATAGTAATTCTATCGCCTAGCCAGGTTCAAACAGCTTAATTTTCTGTTTGTAACCTGGTTTGAGCAAGTCAATCGCTCAAACCCTTTCCACGAATTCTAAATTGTTTGACGATTAGCCCTTCATTAGTTTTTCCTACCACAAATAAATATTTCAAATAGCTCCTGCTTCTTCCCGAATAAATCTTAATCATTTCTTATTAATTTAGTTTGAATATTAATAATAACTTCATTACCTCTTAATATTTTTTTCTCAAAATTCATACCGTCAAAACAATTAAATAGCAATTAAATCTTTAATGACGGGATCTTTATATGAAGCGAATTATTTTACCGGTAGCACTTTCTTCAATCGCGTTTTCTGTGCAAAACGTGTATGCAAGCTCACCTATAGAGTTTTATGGAAAAGCTAATTTATCTGTGAATCAAATCGAGCAAGAATCTAAAACACCTAGAGTCGATGAGTGGCAGTTAAATAGTAACGCCTCTCGAATTGGTATTAAAGGCTCACAAGTATTAGATACTGACTCAGAAAACAAGTTTGAAGCAATCTATAAAATGGAATTTGAAGTTGCCATTGATGATGGCGACAACAAAGGAGAAACTTTCTCGCAGCGCAATATATATGCAGGATTAAAGGGGAAGTACGGAACTTTGATTGGAGGAAAGTTTGATACGCCACTAAAGAAAGCGCAAGGAAAAGTAGATAGATTTGGAGACTTACCGTTAGGGGACATAAAAAACATTATGGAAGGTGAGGATAGGGCTGATAACAGCATTATGTACACTTCACCCACATTTTTAGGTTTTTCTGGATCATTTGCAGCGGTACCAGCTGAGGATTCTCAATCAGAAGATGGTGATGACGGTTTGTTAGATGGCACTTCAATTGCTGTTAATTTTAAAAATGATCTGGTAACTGCTGCTGTCGCACACAATAGTGATATTGATGGTCAAGATACTACACGCTTGGTTGCAGATTTTAATTTATCTGACACAAAAATAGGCTTCATGGTTCAAACAGCTGAAGAGTCAGATAACTCGTCAATAGATGAAGACTCTTGGCTGGTAAGTGGCCAGCATAAGATAGGGGCTTATACCTTAAAAGCACAATACGGTATGACGGAATACAGTAATGAAAATGAAGATACGCTTGTTGTCATAGGCGTAGATAAAAAAATGAATAAAACTTCAAAGATCTTTACCTACTATGCAGCGGTAAGAAAAGATCAGGTATCTAACATTGTTGATGATCAAACCTTCGGTCTAGGTTACGAAATAAAGTTTTAAATATTTAGAAAATTTTTTTAAAGGCTGTGGTGATACGACAGCCAAATACTAATTAACTTTATCTTTATATTATCTTAACAAAGTGTCTGTAAATTACGGAACATAAGATTATATGAATATTTAATAGGACATTCGCATGAATAAAATTAAATTACTTACATCTCTAACTATTTTAATGGCGGCAACCCAGTTTGCTTCTGCAGCAAGAAGTAATATTAATATTGTTGGATCATCTACCGTATACCCTTTTTCTACCGTAGTCGCTGAACGTTTTGGTCGCTCTACAGATTTCAAAACACCTAAGGTTGAGTCAACAGGGTCGGGAGGTGGAATGAAGCTGTTCTGTCAAGGTGTCGGTATTCAACACCCTGATATTACGAACGCATCTCGCCGAATAAAAAAATCAGAATTCGAATTATGTAAGAAAAATGGCGTAAACGATATAGTCGAGGTCTTAATTGGTTATGACGGTATCGTGATTGCTAATTCAAGAAAAGCAGCGCAAATGAACATTACGCGCAAAGACTTGTTCTTAGCTTTGGCTTCACAGGTTCCTAACCCTGATGGTACAGAAAATTTAGTACCTAACCCTTATCGTACCTGGAAAGATGTAAACGAAGATCTTCCAAATACTAGAATTGAAGTGTTAGGTCCACCACCTACATCCGGAACGCGTGATGCTTTTGCAGAGCTAGCACTGGAAGGCGGATGTAAAACATTCTCATGGATCAAAGTGATGAAAAAGAAAGATAAAAAAGCTTATAAATCACTTTGCCACACTGTACGAGAAGATGGCCCTTATATCGAAGCCGGCGAAAACGACAACCTAATTGTTCAAAAGTTAAATGCTAATAAAAATGCGTTAGGTATCTTCGGTTTTAGCTTTCTCGACCAGAATATTGACCAAGTGCAAGCTTCTGTTGTCGATGAAACAGAGCCAACTTTTGAGACGATTGCTGATGGCTCCTATCCTGTTTCACGTCCTTTATATTTTTATGTTAAAAAAGCACACGTTAATGTAGTGCCTGGAATTGCTGAATATTTAGCTGAATTTACTCGAGAATCAACATGGGGGGATGAAGGCTACCTAACTGAAAAAGGGATGATTCCTCTTAATAAAGCAGAGCGTTCTAAAACAGCAAGAAATGTGAAAAATTTACAAGAGTTAGCGTTGTAAGAATCATCACTACTTTGTAGTGTTGAGATTTAACTAAGCTTGAAGCTTGCCTTTTAAAAGTTGTCAGGTTTCAAGTTTTATGTAATTGGTTTAAAAGATCTTTTGAGTTTGTTAGGAGTGTAAATGTCTACATCAATTTTACTGATAGTCATAATAGGACTTGCTGTAATTTCATTTTACAGCAGTCGAAAAAGGTCGGTAATAAAAGCAAATGAAATTGGAGGTACTCAACAGCTTAATTCCTTGCCATTTTACCATGGTATGTTAGCTGTATTTTGGTGTGTTATCCCTTGTCTATTATTTGTGGTTAGTTGGTTGATATTTGATGAGTATATTATTGAGAATCTAGTGATTGCACAATTACCTGAGTCACAACAAAATCTCTCATACGGCGAATTAACACTACTTGTTAATATGGTTAATAATATTGTTGCTGGGAATAGTGCAAGCGTCGGCCAAGCGACTTATTTGATCGAAGCAGCAAATTATTTAAAAAGTTTACGAGATAATAGTCAGACGGCGCTTTCTGTCATTTCGCTAAGTATTGCGGTATGCGGAATGTGTATAGCATGGGTAAAAATTCATCCTGAGCTTAGAGCACGTAATCACGTAGAAACAATTTTTAAATTATTACTGTTGTTATGCTCATGCATTGCAATCTTAACAACTGTAGGGATTGTTGTTTCAGTAATCTTTGAATCTATACAATTCTTCAAGCAAGTACCAATATCTGAATTCTTATTTGGTTTACATTGGAGTCCTCAGGTTGCTATTAGAGCAGATCAAGTTGGAGGCTCAGGATCCTTTGGTGCCGTACCTTTATTTGTAGGAACGTTACTCATTTCTACCATAGCAATGATCATAGCTGTGCCAGCAGGCTTAATGTCAGCAATATATTTGTCAGAATATGCGAGTAAACGTGCTAGAAATATAATTAAACCGCTTTTAGAAGTTTTAGCTGGTATACCAACCGTTGTATATGGTTTTTTTGCTGCCTTATCTATTGCTCCTTTTATTCGAGATGCGGGTGACTGGATAGGCGAAACTTATATGTTTGAATTAATGGGGTTATCTTTACAGGTCTCTTCTGAATCGGCATTGGCTGCAGGGTTAGTAATGGGCGTTATGATCATTCCATTCATTTCTTCTTTATCTGACGATGTCATTAATGCTGTACCTCAATCGCTTCGAGATGGCGCTTTAGGTTTAGGTTCCACGCAATCGGAAACAATTAAGAAAGTAGTACTACCCGCGGCACTACCAGGCATCGTTGGTGGGGTTCTTTTGGCCGCATCACGTGCAATAGGTGAAACGATGATTGTAGTTATGGCTGCTGGTTTAGCAGCCAATTTAACAGCTAACCCTTTATCCTCGGTTACAACTGTCACTGTTCAGATTGTCACCTTACTAGTGGGTGATCAAGAATTTGATAGTGCGAAAACATTATCAGCATTTGCTTTAGGTTTGATGTTATTTATCGTGACCTTAGCTTTAAACATTTACGCTTTAAGTGTTGTTAAAAAATATAGAGAACAGTATGAATAATTTAAAGATAATCAAAGAAGGTTTTTATGTGATTGCTTCGTCAGCTGATAAGAAGAGTACTTTAGAGTTAGTTAACAAAACTTTAGCAAAGCGATACAGGGCTGAGAGGCGGTTTAAGTTTTACGGCGCTTTATCAATTTGCTTTGCATTGCTTTGTTTGGCGGTTCTTTTTACAGATATCGTAGGCAAGGGGCATAGTGCCTTTTTTCAAACGTATATAAAACTGGATGTAAATCTTGACCCCGCTTTACTTGAGATTAGCGATATTAATGATTCACAACAAATCAAGCGAGGTAATTACCAAAAAGCATTACGAGAGTCTTTAAGATTAGTTTTTCCTGAGGTTAAAGGACGTTCCGACAAACGTAAATTAAACGCTTTAATAAGTACCGGAGCTAGTTATCAATTAGCAGATGATGTGTTAGATAACCCTGCTTTGATCGGACAAATCATTGCTGTTGATGTTCTGGCTGACGATGATATCGACACATGGTTAAAAAGCCGTTCAATTGATGGGCAGGAAGCTTTTACTGGTCGCTTAACTAGTAAACAGCTCGAATGGTTGGAAAAACTTATAGACGCTGATCGATTAGAAAAGAATTTTAATACAGTTTTTTTTACTAATGGTGATTCACGTGAACCTGAACTAGCAGGCATTAGAAGTGCAATAACAGGCTCCTTATTTACGCTTTTTGTTACGCTTTTATTGTCTTTTACGGTTGGTATTTCTTCTGCAATTTACCTTGAAGAGTATGCGCCAAAGAACCGAATTACAGACTTTATTGAAGTGAATATTAATAACCTAGCGGCTGTGCCTTCAATCATATTTGGTTTGTTAGGTCTCGCTATTTTTATTGGTATTTTCGGAATGACACGTTCAATACCATTATTAGGCGGGATTGTACTTTCATTAATGACGTTACCAACCATCATAATATCTAGTAGGGCTGCAATAAAATCAGTACCTCCATCTATTAGAGAGGCTGCTTATGGGATGGGGGCTTCAAAAATGCAAGTTATATTACACCACGTTCTTCCATTAGCGATGCCGGGTATGCTGACGGGAACAATCATAGGTATGGCGCAGGCATTAGGCGAAACAGCACCATTATTAATGATTGGTATGGTTGCTTTTGTTGTCGATGTTCCGGGTTCACTCACAGACCCATCTACAGCATTGCCGGTACAAATATTTCTATGGGCTGATAGTCCAGAAAGGGCGTTCATTGAAAGAACGTCAGCAGCGATAATGGTTCTATTAGCCTTTTTAATTACCATGAACACATTAGCAGTTTGGTTACGAAAACGGCTAGAGCGTCGCTGGTAGCCCAAAAAAATCATTTTAAATTAAGGTAGAAACTTTGAACAATTTACATACTAAAATTGAGCAAACAATTGGACAACCGTTTGTTGAAAGTCCGATGATGTCTATGCGTAATGTCGATGTTTTCTATGGCGACAAACAAGCAATATTTGATGTCAATATTGATATAGGAAAAAATGAAGTATTGGCCATGATAGGCCCTTCTGGTTGTGGTAAATCAACGTTTTTACGCTGCTTAAACAGAATGAACGATACGATTGATATTTGTAAGGTTTCAGGTTCTTTTGAACTTGAAGGTAATGATATTTATCACCGGAAACAGGATGTCGTACCGCTAAGGGCGCGTGTTGGTATTGTTTTTCAAAAACCAAACCCATTTCCAAAGTCAATCTACGATAATGTCGCTTATGGACCAAAAATACATGGACTGACTGAAAACCGATCAGAGCTTGATCAAATTGTAGAAGACAGTTTACGAAAAGCTGGATTATGGGATGAAGTAAAGGACCGTCTTAATCAACAAGGCACTGGCTTGTCTGGCGGGCAACAGCAGCGGCTTTGTATTGCGCGCACGATTGCTATTAGCCCTGAAGTTATCTTGATGGACGAGCCTTGCTCCGCGCTTGATCCAATTGCTACCTCAAAAATTGAGGAGTTAATAACAGAATTAAAAGAAAACTTTACCATCGCGATCGTTACTCATTCGATGCAGCAAGCTGCTAGAGTCTCTGATAGAACCGCATATTTTCATCTAGGAAAATTGGTAGAGGTTAATAACACACAACACTTGTTTACTAACCCCGATCATGAATTAACAGAAGCTTATATTACGGGAAGGTTTGGATAAATCTAAAAAATAATACCTAAAACCAAACTGTAATAAATTATTAGAAGGAACATATAAACCATGTCTAACCATTTACAACGTGACCTTGTATCACTAAAAAAACAAATCTTGCAGCTTGGCAATATGGTAGAAATTTCGATAAACAAAGCGATTGCGTCATTACTTGAACGTGACCAGATGTTAGCGGAACAAGTATTTGGTGATGAAATAAAAATCGATGATAAAGAAGTGTTTATTGAGAACGAATGTTTAAAAATACTTGCATTACATCAACCGGTTGCAGTCGATTTACGATTTTTAGTCGTGGTGCTTAAAGTAAATAATGACCTAGAGCGAATGGGTGATTTTGCCGTCAATGTTGCAAAACGATCGATAGAACTTGAAAAGCAAGATCCAATACCTTGTCCTGAAGGTTTTACAACGATTATACCGTCAACAATACGAACGATGGTGCATAATAGTCTAACGGCCTTGGTAGAAATGGACGTGGATATGGCTCGTGAGGTGATTAACATGGATCACTTGGTTGATGAAGTAAATCGACAAATGTATGTGGAGCTACAAGCTTTGATGAAACAAGACTCATCAACAGTAGAGAGGGCAGTGGCACTGTTATCTTGTTCTCGTTATCTTGAGCGTATTGCAGATTTAACGACAAATATAGCAGAGGAGGTGATTTTTATGGTTAATGGTGATGTTGTGCGACATCAATCGACAGGACTTTAAATTCAAAAAACATAAACTTTAAAGTTCTGAGTTTTAAATATTCAAAATTGACAGAACTATTTAGAAAAATAGCGTAAAGCACAATTAACCTGTCATTCACTAGAAATGACAGGTTATATCTTCAGAACTAGCGTTCTAAATATTGAAATTTATCTGCAACACCATCCCATTCTTTAGCATCTGCTGGCGGGTCTTTTTGTTCAGTGATACAAGGCCATACCTGACACAGTTCAGCATTAGTCTCAATATGCTTCACCTGATCAGCAGGTAATTCATCTTCTGAGAAAATCGCGTCAGCAGGACATTCAGGTTCACAAAGTGCGCAATCAATACACTCATCAGGGTCAATTACCAAGAAATTAGGTCCTTCATAAAAGCAATCAACAGGACATACTTCTACACAGTCAGTGTATTTACATTTAATGCAGTTATCGGTGACAACGAAAGTCATAGTGCGTTTCCAGCGTTAGTGGTCTCTATTTCAATGCTTGAATCTAAAAAATAAGCATCTTATTTAAATTATTGTCGGCTATTTTAAAGTCTGCTGTGACTTGGTTCAAGCTATAAAAGTTTTCTGAGTGCATATAATGCATTTAATGCATCTCTTGGAGTTAAATCATCCGGGTCAATACGCTTTAACTCACGCTCCAATTCGGTAGGTTCTGCATTAAATAAATCATTTTGATAATGACTAAAGCACTGGTCTTGGTTGTTTGTAGTGACTTTGTCAGCCGATTGATCATTAGACCCTTGCGCTACAACTTCTGTTAGTTGAGCTTGAGAGCTATGTAGTTGTTGATCTTTCAGTTCTAATTCAGCGAGTTGCTTTTTAGCGTTACTGATGACAACGTCGGGCACGCCAGCAAGCTTGGCTACTTGTAAACCATAACTTTGACTTGCAGCACCGTCTAATACGTTATGTAAAAAGACAATCGTATCATCATGCTCTGTCGCGCTAAGATGAACATTAGCTGTTGTGTCAATTTCTTCTGTTATTTGAGTCATTTCAAAATAATGGGTAGCAAACAAACTGTATGCTTTAATCTCTTTAGCTAGATGTACTGCACTAGACCAAGCAAGAGAAAGGCCGTCAAAGGTACTGGTACCACGGCCAACTTCATCCATAAGTACTAGGCTTTGTTCGGTTGCATTATTCAGGATGTTAGCTGTTTCTGTCATTTCAACCATAAAGGTTGAGCGACCACCCGCTGTATCATCAGAACTACCCATACGTGTAAATATCTGGTCAACCTGACCAATGGTTGCCCGTGTTGCGGGTACAAAACTTCCTGTTCCTGCCAATAAAACGATTAATGCCACCTGACGCATATATGTCGACTTACCACCCATGTTAGGGCCGGTAATAATTAACATTTTTCGTTGCTTATCTAGCATTAAATCATTTGGCACAAAGGGAGCTGAAATTAGTTGGTCTACAATAGGGTGGCGACCTTCTTCTATTAGGATTTTATGTTCTTCGGTAAATTCAGGGCAATTAAAATTAAGTGTTTGAGCCCGTTCTGCAAAGTTACTAAGAACATCTAATTCTGATATACCTTGAGCACAGTTTTGTAATTGAGAAAGTTGGTCATTTAACTTGTCAATAATGCCTTCATAGAGCATTTTCTCACGACTAAGCGCACGGCTTTTACTGCTTAAAGCTTTATCTTCAAATACCTTCAATTCAGGTGTTATAAAGCGCTCAGCATTTTTAAGTGTTTGTCGGCGAACATAAGTGTCTGGCGCTTTCTCAGATTGTGACTTACTAATTTCTATAAAGTAACCATGAACACGATTGTAGCCGACTTTCAGTGATGAAATACCGGTTGTTTCTTTTTCTCTTTGCTCAAGATCTATAAGAAACTGACCCGCGTTTTCACTTATGTTACGAAGTTCATCTAACTCTGCATCGTAACCTTCTTTTATAACGCCACCATCGCGAATAACCACGGGTGGGTTATCAATTATCGCGTTGTAAAGCAGGTCTGATATCTCTGGGTGTTCAGATATCATTTTACTGATAAGAACCATTTGAACAGACGTTAGTGATTTAAGCTCTGACTGTATAGCGGGGAGTATTATAATTGTATCTCTCAAACGAGAAAGATCACGTGGCCGTGCTGAGCGTAATGCAACACGCGTTAATATTCTTTCTACATCACCCGTTTTTTTTAATAGATCCTGTATAGGATCATATTGATACTCATTTAATAATTCGGTGATGACTGATTGCCTAGCTTTAATTGTTTCTCGATCACGTAAGGGGTTGTTTAACCAGCGACGGAGCAGGCGACTTCCCATTGAAGTGCAGCAAGCATCCATCACCCAAGCAAGTGTGTGTTGCGTATCGCCAGCTAAATTTGTATCAATTTCAAGATTTTTACGACTCGCTGCATCCAGTAAGATGCTGGTGGTTCGCATCTCTTTGGTCAGAACATTTATATGGGGTAATTGATTACGCTGTGTGTCTTTTGCATATTGAAGCAAGCAGCCGGCAGCTTGAATGGCAATATGCATATTGTCACAACCAAAACCGCTTAGATCTTTGGTTTTGAAATGACTTGTTAATAATCGTTCGGAGGTTTCAGAGTCGAACAGCCATGGCGCTTGGCGACGAATACCTGAAAAACCTTCAATACTGGTTTCATATGGAAACTCATCACTGATTAAAATTTCTGCTGGTTGGATTCTTTGAAGCTCGCTAACCATTTCATGAAGGCTGGATACCTCGCTGACACTAAACCGGCCTCCACTTAAATCTATCCAAGAAATACCAAAACTTTGCTCTGTATTAAAATGAACAGCGCATAACAAATTATCTCGACGCTCTTCAAGAAAGGCCTCATCCGTTAATGTTCCGGGTGTAACTATCCGCATGACGGCCCGTTCAACCGGTCCTTTGCTTGTTGCAGGATCACCCGTTTGTTCACAGACAGCGACTGATACACCTGAGCGGACTAATTTTGCAATATAATTCTCTGCAGCGTGATAGGGGATGCCGGCCATTGGAATTGGCTCACCATCCGTTTTGCCACGAGCTGTCAGTGTAATGTCTAATATTTGAGAAGCTGTTTTAGCATCATCATAAAACATTTCATAAAAATCACCCATTCGATAAAAAAGAAGATCATTGGGATGATCTTTTTTTAAATTAAAGTACTGCTGCATCATTGGGGTGTGTTGTGAAACAGGCTTTTTAGATAATGCTTTTGGCTTAGTCATATTTTGTTGTTTATTCTTGAAATCTTTAAAGAGTTAGCTTAATGCGTAGTGAATTTGTTTACGCTTTCAGTTTGGTAGGCGATTCTAGCAAACAGATGGCTGAGCTCACAGTAAAACGACTAATATTTAGATAATTAATTAGCAGCGATAAAGCCTGAGTTTAACAGTAAGTGATATATTGAAGAGATGAGACTTTGAATACTAAAACTCGATTTATCTGATTAGGTTTAAATTATGCAAATATTAATAGAAATTCAACAAAAATTAGAACAGGGTTTTGGCTTAGAATATCCATTTGCTAGAGACGAAATTGAAGCACTTTATGCTGCTACAAACTGGAGTATTAGCAAAAATGATTCGTGCAATAATTTATTCAGCTAAGGGGGGATTTGGAATTATTAAGTAGCCATATACAACTTGTGCAAACGGATTTTACAGACTTTGGCTCGCTGAGTATGGCCGTGGAGATGAACAGTTAAGAGATTTTAATAAAATTTTTATAGATTAATGTGTCGTGTAAATCTTCCTACAAAACAGCATTCTTTGTACTTTTCAAAGTCGATGGCCATTACACAAAATTGAGACAGGTTCGTGCTGGGAAAGGCGGGCTGTTCATTGGCCTCTAAAAGTTTATTTAAGTGTATATATGTTTCATGCGTATAAATGACTTGCAGAGTTTGAAAAGACAACAGCATCTCATCCTCTGTAATATTAATAATTGGCTTTGCTAGGAAAGGCGTAGGTACTTGAAAAATATACTGATATTTGGTGGTGAATTTGTTTTCGGTTATCGAGGTATTCTAAGGGGGTGGGACGATATTACAGGTGTATCAACCTGTAATATCGTACTTAAAACGAGTGTGGGACAGACTTTACTTTGTGTAGTCGTAAAAACCCTTGCCACTTTTTCTACCTAACCAACCACCACGAACATACTTGCGTAATAGTGGGTGAGGGCGGTATTTACTATCACCAAATTCTTCTTGAAGTACTTCCATTACCGCAAGGCAAACGTCTAGACCAATTAAGTCGCCGAGTGCAAGGGGACCCATTGGGTGGTTAGCGCCCATTTTCATTGCATTATCTATATCTTCGGTGCTTGCAACACCTTCGGCGAAAATACCAACCGCTTCATTAATCATAGGCACAAGGATTCGATTAACGACAAATCCTGGTGCTTCAGCGACTTCAACCGGGGTTTTATCAAGCGTTTCTGTGATTTTTTTTACAGTTTCGAATGTTTCATCTGAAGTGGTAATGCCTTTAATTATTTCAACTAACTTCATAACAGGGGCAGGGTTAAAGAAGTGCATACCAATGACTTGGTCGGGGCGACTAGTTGAAGTAGCAACTTCTGTTATAGATAAAGACGAGGTATTTGTTGCAAATATAGTGGTCTTATCACAAACCTTATCTAACTCAGCAAAAATTGTCCTCTTAATCGCCATGTTTTCGACAGCTGCTTCAACAACCAAAATACAATCTTTAGCTTGCGTTATATCAATCGTGCCTTGAACGTTTGATAATATTTTATTTGCTTGCTCAGCCGTTATTTTGCCTTTTGAGCATAATCGGTTAATGTTTTTATTAATTGTTTCTAATCCACGATCTACAAATTCTTGTTTAATGTCGCGAAGTACCACCTGAAATCCATTACTTGCAAATGTTTGAGCGATTCCTGCACCCATCGTACCTGCACCTAAAACACATACCTTACTCATAACCATTTATACCTTTTACTACTGAAAGAACCAATACAATTTTTTAACAAGCGCAATGCTTATGAAAATATTCTTAACTTAGAACAGTATTGAGTATCCAGTGATTTATAAATTTTGCTTTAGCCATCTCTTTTGAGAGCTAAACGAATATGAAGATAATAGTCAGATTTTGGTTATAGTCTGCGTAACAGTACGATACCAAATAGCTATTTTTATTTTGAAGTGACTTCATCAGCGTTGTATCTTTACGGCCTATAAAATAAATTGCCAAATAAATACAGCGACGTATTTTATAGAAATTAATATTTAATTTCGACCAAAAAAAGCTTTTATATCATTTTGAAAAAGAAATACATCTAAGGATGTATTTAACAATAGTTTAAACTTTAGTGAACGTACGTCACAAAAAATACCAAAATATAGGTTTAAGCTTTATTTTAGTTACTATTTCAGTCGCTTTTATTTGTAGGGTAGGAGTCGGTTATGAAAAAGAAAATAATTAAGAAATTACCAAACGCTTCATTGGTTTTGGTGCTTTGCTACAGTGCCATTTCAGTTGGTTCTGCATCGGAAGAAAACATTACCGGTATCTATAGTTCAGATTTTGATAACTGTTTTTCTGAAGGCTATAATATAGCAGAGCTTACAAAGGATCAGATCTACTTAACCGCGCAATGTTTTACTTCTTTGCTTGAAAAAGAAAAGATTGAATTCGCTTCATTAGGCGCTAGCAAGCTGACTATTATGCAGTATTCTGATAGTTGGTATAGAGCGGCTGTTGAAAAAGGGCACAAACTAGCTCAAGCCCATTTAGATTCTAATATAGTTGCGTTTACAGCCCTCGAACAACAAACGCACTTCGGTATTACCGCGCCAGTTGAGCAGTTACTTGCTTCCGAAATAGCTTTCAATGCCTTAGATATCGATGGTAATGGATTGCTTAGCTTGTCTGAGGCATCTGCGTCTAAAAATTTGAAGAAAGCTTTCTCTAAGGTCGACTTCGATAGTGACGGTGATTTAAGTGCTGGAGAATATACGATTCTGTATGGGGATATGACAGCGGCTGGTAATTAGTGGCTGAAATTTTTAACTCAAAAAGTGTGAAATTGTAAATTAATGCATTTGTTTGATTTGTATTTGAATGGCTGGCAGCCAAAGGCGCCATGCCTTTCAAGTAACGAACCTTGTTTAACGATGCTTCCGATAATGAGCGCCGAAATATAACATCCTAAGTTGTAGCTTTGCTTTTTCTAGTACCTTTTCTCTTTCTTTCTTAGTGCTATCTAGCGCTGTAGCTCCCATGTTAAAAACGATGATAACCATAGCCTCAGCTAACGCATGTTGCTCATGAGCAGGGAGGACGGCCTCTTTTGTATCACTTGATCTAAGTTTTGAATACTCCTCTAGTTCTGCTACAAAGTGCTCTATCTCAATCGAGATTGCTGTTCTAAACTCTTTAGAGTTCCCTGTGTGCTCCCGTAACAGGAGTCTGAAGTGATCAGTATGATTAATTAAATACTCCATAAATGTATCTACAGACGTATCAATTGCAGTACCTCTCTCTTTAATACGAGCACGTGCTTTTCGTAGAAGTTGACGAAGCGCTAAACCCGCCTCTTCTACTAAGGCAAGTCCAAGATCATTCATGTCATCAAAATGCCGATAAAATGAAGTGGGAGCAATACCTGCTGTGCGTGTTACTTCTCTTAAGCTCAGACTTGAAAAGACTCTTTCAGCACTTAAAAGTTCTAAAGCAGCATCTAGGAGAGATCGTCTAGTGCGTAGTTTTTGTTCGGTGCGAGTGGTCACAATTATCCTAATTATAGTTATAGTTTTTAGAACTTTATTCTAAATGGTTATGGTCACAAAGTGTACTAAATATCGATATGTTATATAACCTATACTTAATAGCAGTAATTAAACTAAAACTAGAATCTTTCAAATTGATTGAAGGAACTGCTTTTAACGCAAAAATTGTATATACTACGCGACCTTTTTAATACGGTTTAGTAGTTCGGTTGAGGCTAAAATATGCCAATTTATGAGTATGCTTGCAAATCTTGTGGTTTTGAAAAAGATGTCCTTCAAAAATTAAGCGACGAGACGTTAAAAACTTGTCCTGAATGCAGTAATGATAGTTTTGTTAAGCGAATCTCTGCCGCTGGCTTTAGGTTAAAAGGTGCGGGTTGGTATGAGACAGATTTCAAAACCGGGAAAAAGAAAAATTTAGCGGGTGGCTCTGACCAAAGTCAGAGCGCTAGTCAATCAAATTAATATAACACAATAGATTTTAACGGCTAAGGTCAATAAAGAACCTTTTTCGTCAATTATTACTTTCAATAAAAAAGATTAAGTAGGAAAGATTTATGCGTAGCCATTATTGCGGTTTGGTAAATGAAGAACATATAGGACAAGAAGTCGTTATTAGCGGTTGGGTTCATCGTCGACGTGATCATGGGGGCGTTATCTTTTTAGATATGCGTGATCGTGAAGGCATCGCTCAAATTGTTTTTGATCCAGATACCGAAGAAAGCTTCGCAAGTGCTGAGCGTGTTAGAAGCGAATATGTCCTTCAAATTAAAGGAATTGTAAGAGCAAGACCTGAAGGCACAATCAATGAAGATATGGCTACCGGAAAAATTGAAATATTAGGTAAAGAGCTTACAATTCTTAATGCTGCTGAAACACCTCCTTTTCCATTAGATAACTATGTTGAAGTAGGTGAAGAAATTCGTCTTAAATATCGTTTCATGGACCTAAGACGTCCAGAAATGCTGAATAAGCTAATGTTTCGTTCAAAAGTTACAAATTACATTCGTAACTTCTTAGATCAGAAAGGCTTCATGGATGTTGAAACACCTATTCTAACGCGTGCGACTCCTGAAGGTGCGCGTGACTACTTGGTACCTAGTCGTACCCAAGCAGGCAAGTTTTTTGCTTTGCCGCAATCGCCGCAATTATTTAAGCAGTTGTTAATGGTGTCTGGTGTTGATCGATACTACCAAATTGCAAAATGTTTCCGGGACGAAGATTTACGAGCTGATCGTCAACCAGAATTTACTCAGATTGATGTTGAGTGTTCTTTCATGGAAGAAGCCCAGCTTATGGATATGATGGAGTCTTTAGCTTCATCAATGTTTAAAGAGCTGATGGATATTGATTTAGGCTCATTTCCACGAATGACTTACGCAGAAGCAATGAACCGTTATGGTAGCGATAAGCCTGATTTACGAATTCCTCTAGAATTGGTTGATGTTGGTGATTTAGTCGCACCGGTAGATTTCAAAGTTTTTGCTGGTCCAGCAGCTGACCCTAAAGGGCGTGTTGCAGCACTAAAAGTTCCTGGTGGTGCTTCACTTTCTCGTAAGCAAATTGATGCTTACACAAAATATGTGGGAATTTATGGTGCACGTGGCTTAGCTTGGATTAAAGTAAACGAGCTTGAGAAAGGAGCCGAAGGCCTCCAGTCGCCAATCGTTAAGTTCCTTGGCGAAGAAGTGGCTTTAGCAATCATGAAGAAACTAGGTGCAGAGAATGGCGATATAGTCTTCTTTGGTGCAGATAAAGAAAAAGTTGTAAACGAAGCAATTGGCGCACTACGTTGTAAAATTGGTGAAGATTTAGATCTTTATACCTGTAAATGGGCGCCTATGTGGGTTGTTGACTTCCCGATGTTTGAAGAATTAGACGGTGGTGGTTTGACTGCAATCCATCACCCGTTCACTTCACCATCGTGTTCACCTGAAGAGCTTAAAGCCGACCCAGCCAACGCATTATCACGTGCTTATGATATGGTTTTAAATGGTTGTGAGTTAGGTGGTGGATCAATTCGTATACACGATGCTGAAATGCAAAAGACAGTATTTGGTATTTTAGGTATTGATGATGAAGAAGCAAATAACAAATTTGGCTTTTTATTAGATGCGCTGAAATTTGGTTGTCCTCCCCATGGTGGTTTGGCGTTTGGTTTAGACCGTTTAGTTATGTTAATGACAGGGTCAAAATCAATTCGTGAAGTGATTGCATTCCCTAAAAATCAGAGTGCAAGCTGTGTGTTAACGCAAGCGCCAGGTGATGTAGATACGAAGCAATTACGAGAGCTAAGTATTCGAGTACGAAAGCCTGAAAGTGAAGAAGTAAAAGAAACTAAAGAAGCTGAGTAACGCTTTATTTAAAAATGAAGTAATTAATGTTATTCATTAATTACTTCATATGATATTTAGCAGTATTGTTTAACTTTATTTCAAATAAATACTGCTAATTATCCTGAAGCGTTTCTAGCGTAATGCTGCTAACAACTTCAATCTACAAATAGATCCGTCATCAATTTCTTATCACTATCTTTTAGGTAGCGGTACACCTCAAAATCAGTTACTCCGCGCTCCCTTAACAATGACTCATCGATAAGGTGCTGGCCAGTTAAGTCACAGTTGTCTGTTGTAATAATTTCATAAGCAGCATCTGCCATAATAGCGGGTAGGCGACCTTTTTCTAACGTAGATTTACCGCCACCCTCAAACTCGACGGCCGCCGTTGAAATAACTGTCTGAGGCCAGAGTGAATTCACTGCAATATTTTGTCGTTTGAACTCTTCAGCCATACTGATGGTTAACATCGACATACCATATTTTGTCACCGTATATGGGCCGTAGTGAACAAACCATTTTGGGTCCATATTAAGAGGTGGTGAAAGGCTGATAACATGCGCATGATCAGATTTTTTCAACCAAGGTAAGGCTGCTTTGGTGCAAGATAATACCGCTCGAGTGTTAATTTGATACATTAAGTCAAAACGTTTCATGGGTACAGACGCTGCGCCAGCTAATTTAATCGCCCCAGCGTTATTGATAATACAGTCAATGCCGCCGAAGGTATCAGCTGTTTTTTGCATCATTTCTTCTACTTTTACATCATCGCGAACATCTACTTGAAATGGTAATGCTTTTCCGCCCGCAGCTTCTACTTCTTCTGCAACACTGTAAATAGTCCCAGGTAATTTAGGGTGTGCTTCAGCAGATTTTGCCGCAATAACAATATTAGCACCTTGAGCTGCAAATTTGAGCGCCATCTCTCTTCCAATACCGCGGCTTGCACCTGTAATTACAATCGTTCTGTTTTCTAAAGTTCTCATTCTCTATCGCTCCTATGGTGCGGCTTACTTTTCTATTTCAAGAGGTATTTCGGCTTTAATGGTGACAAGTATCTGGCGAAGTTTAACTTGATCCCCCGTTGAAACTTTGACACTTTCAATAATCCCAGTTACATCTGCTTTTAAGGGGTGCTCCATTTTCATCGCCTCTAACATAACTAAGGTTTGGCCTTTTTCTACTTGGGCGCCTTCAACGGCTTTTACATCAATGATTGCGCCATCCATGCTTGCCGTAATTTGACCCGATCCGACTTTATCCTCAGAAATATTCTCAGAATGCGTATAATCTTCGAAACTAAAGTATTCACTACCTAGCCTTAAAAATATTTTTTCATCTACAATCTGATAAATGCAGCTTTGACGCACGCCATTATAGATATAGCAGAGCGTATCAGAATCAATAAAAACCAATTCAATATCAATGATATCTTCTGTGTGATCACCGCATATAATGTAATGATCTTCTTTGTGCTCTAGATTAAGCTGCCATTTATGTTCACCGCTTTTTAGGTGGTATGGCCACGGAGAATGACCGGTATTGCTCCAGCCAGATAATGCATGAATTTGTTCTTGGTTTTGACCATGATTTGCGCCTAGTTTTAAGTAAGAAACCAAGGCAGATAATGCGCAAGCAATATTACTGGGGGTGCTCGGTGTTAAACTAGGGTTGTTGGTGAAATCGTTCTCGATAAAACCGGTTGTCGCTTCACCCTGAATAAAAGAAGGCGTTTTTAATACTTCGCATAAAAAATTATTATTTACAGTGACTCCGAACAAAGTACTTTCTTCAACGGCACGAATAAGCCTACGTCGCGCCTCTTCACGATTAGCGCCGTATGCAATAATCTTAGCAAGCATCGGATCATAAAATGGCGATACAACTTGTGTATTACTATTGTTTTGGTTTTTTGTTAAATTTATACCTGAATCTATTCTAATACCTTCATTTTCAGCAGGAACCCAGCGATGAATCGATCCTGTTTGAGGCATGAAATTATTTGCGGGGTCTTCAGCATATAAACGGACTTCCATCGCATGCCCATTCAGTTTAATTTCACTCTGTTGAAGTGGTAATTGTTGCCCTGCTGCAACATTCAACTGCCAGGCAACTAAATCGGTTCCGGTGATTAGCTCAGTAACCGGGTGCTCTACTTGCAGTCGGGTATTCATTTCAAGAAAGTAGAAGTTCTTTTGATCATCAACTAGAAACTCTACCGTGCCCGCACCAACATAATTACATGACTTAGCCGCTTGAACTGCAGATAACCCCATTTGTTGTCGAAGCGTATCATCTACAAAAGGCGAGGGCGCTTCTTCAACAACTTTCTGATGGCGTCGCTGTATGGAGCAGTCTCTTTCACCTAAATACACGACATTACCGTGTTTATCAGCAAAAACTTGTATTTCGATATGCCGCGCATCAATAACAGCTTTTTCTAGTATTAGTTCGCCATCACCAAAAGCATTTTCAGCTTCTGATCGTGCGGTTTTAATTTGTTCTTCAAGTTCTGAGGCTTCATGAACAAGTCGCATACCGCGACCACCACCACCAGCGGATGCTTTGACCATTATAGGAAAGCCTATTTTTTTGGCTTCTAACACAAGCGCTTCTACAGCTTGCTCTTTTCCTTCATAACCTGGAATACACGGTACACCAGCTTTTATCATTGCAATTTTTGAAAGACGTTTACTTCCCATCAAATCGATAGCATCAGACGGCGGGCCAATAAATTCAATACCTTCTACTTCACAATTATTGGCGAAGCTACTATTTTCAGATAAAAAACCGTAGCCTGGGTGTATCGCTCCCGCGCCCGTTAGTTTTGCCGCCTCAATAATTTTAGAGGGGCATAAATATGACTCACCGACTGGTGCAGCACCGATTAAAACCGCCTCGTCTGCTAAGTTTACATGCGGCGAATTAATATCAGCCTCACTGTAAACAGCAACTGTTTTATAGCCTAGTGATTTTGCAGTTTTAATAACACGTACTGCGATCTCACCACGGTTTGCAACTAGAATTTTTTCGAACATTGTTTGGTTCCTGATAATTTATTCTGCATACCAATTTGGTGAGCGTTTTTGAATAAAAGCCAATGTGCCTTCTTGGCCTTCTGTGCCTTGAACCGCATTTGAAAATGACTTTGCTGCGTTGTCTAAAAGTTCATCTAAAGGTTCTTTACCTACCGATAAGATCAACGATTTTGTTGTTCTATTTGCTTGAGGCGCACAGCGCTTAACACTTTTAAGCACGGCCTCAAGCGCTGCATTTAATGCTTCAATTTCATCATGTGCTTCATGTACGATTCCTAACTGCTTTGCATCATTACCATTGAATCTAACGCCAAGTAAAGCGAGTCTTCGCGCTTGTGTTAATCCAATTCTTGATACCACGAAAGGCGCTATTTGAGCGGGCGGAATACCCAAACCAGTTTCTGGTAATCCAAACTTAGCAGAGCTTGAAGTCAATGCAACATCTGAAATACACACTAAACCAAAACCACCACCCAATACGGCTCCTTCTGTTACCACTATTAGCACCTGTGGTATTTGATTAGCTAGTGTGAGCATTTTACCGAACGCTCTATTGAGCGTATAAAAAGGGTCTGAATCAGAACTCTCAGAAGCTGAACTGCCTAAGGCTGCTCGAGCGCCAACCATATCTTTTATGTCACCGCCCGCGCAGAAATGTCCATTTGCGCCACGTAATACGACAGCCCGAACGATAATATTATTTTGAATGGCTTCAAAAACAGACATAAGCTCTTGAACCATAAGTAGGCTCATAGCATTGCGAGATTTTGGCCTATTTAAAGTAATAAAAAGTGCATGGTCCTCCTGAGCGAGCAAAAGCGTCTCAGTGTCGGGTAACGTGATATCAACAGCGTGATTTTGTAAAGTATCTGATGTAGTCATTTATATGTCCCTCTTCTTACTTACGCTTGCCAGGTAAAATACCCATCAATTTACAGATAATGCCAAGCATAATCTCATCTGCTCCACCGCCGATAGATATCAATCTAGTATCACGGAATGCGCGTGAAACTTCGTTATCCCACATGAAGCCCATACCACCCCAATATTGTAGGCAGCTATCTGATACTTCGCGAGCTAGTCGGCCTGTTTTTAATTTAGCCATTGACGCTAATTTAGTCACATCTGTTTTGTTGATGTATTGCTCTACACATTGGTAAATCATACAGCGAAGTGCTTCGACTTCTGTTTGAAGTTCAGCAAAACGAAAGTGAATTACTTGATTGTTGATCAAAGGTTGGCCGAAGGTCTCTCTTTGGCGACAATAATCAATCGTAGAGTTGATGCAATTTTCTAATCCCTTCAGGACATTGGCGGCTGCAAACATGCGTT
>Ga0209290_1000288_pt1 | contig 43031 bp, 35 predicted proteins | sample EN1Hudsemesocosm_2_FD_184632 | JGI IMG/M metagenome (GOLD analysis project Ga0209290, IMG submission 184632) | Methane-oxidizing microbial communities from mesocosms in the Hudson Canyon - EN10B Hudson Canyon (SPAdes) (version 2) | ecosystem: Environmental > Aquatic > Marine > Cold seeps... | reverse complement strand
CACCCAATTGCTGATAGTTAAGGCAAATATTAGCAGTATGGATAAGTGATGAAGCGAATCAATATTGAACAATTGCCCGACGAGTGCTGAGAAAAATACCATCAACATCCAAAAGGGGCCATCACCCATGAAAATTAACGCTTTAATGAAGAGCGTACTTTCAAAATTTCTGTGGTACGCCCATTTCAAAAGTTGCTTGTCAATTTTAGCAAACGTGTTCATAAAACCTCATTTAAGATACTGCAAACGTGGTACTTAATGTCTTACCATTATTAATCTATTTTGTACTTATTAAGCAGCTTCAACCGCACTTATTCGACAGGGAATATACTTGTGGTATGGGCTGCCTGTAAAAGGGTCCCGTTCCTGTGCGTCGGTTAACTCATTGATGCTGACACCATCAGGTTTTAGTTTACCTGTTTCGTTTTCAGGGTATTCCAAACCGAAGCCATTTGGTAAATGGACATGCCCTTTTTGTACTGACTTATCTATTTTTATAGGTACTTTTGCCTGTCCTTTTGTTGTTTCTAATAACACTAATTGATTCTTAATTAGGCCTAAATTATCTGCATCGGTTTCATTCACCCAAAGAGCTTCGTGTGCCGCTCTGCCTTTTCGCCAGCTTGGATCTCGTATGATGGCATTTGCATTCCAGGCTGTTCTCATGCCTCCTTGTAATACCAGTGGGTACTCGTCTGGGCACTGTCGCTTGCTTTGTAATGCTCGTTCAATTTCGTCCAGCATTGGCCAGGGTGCCAAGCGGATTTTTTTATCACTAAACTGAATCGAATTATTCAGGTCATTGTCCGGATCAACTTTTGCTAATACCACACCTTCTGGATGTTCCATGATTTGATTGAATAAGAATAAGCCCAAACCAACTTTGCCAATACGGCTTTGCTCGGGATAAGTGGCTAATACCTCTTTGCGTCGGGTTAAGGCAAACAAGAGACTATTTAACCAAATGTATGACAACTCAGGTGCTGCTAAGTGAGGCCCAAGTGTTTCATAAACCCAGAAGATTGCATAACCTTGTGTTTTTGAATTGGCTTTTAAGGAGCGCCCTTTAACACCTGCAAGTGTGAGTAAGGTCGAGAGATAAACGAGTGCACCTGTCGGTGTATGGGTATTTTTTGCCAAACGGTGTAGAATTTTAGGGGCCTTGGGAAGTAAACCGCTGGCTTTGGTCAGACGATTAAAAATTTCAGCTTCAGGCAGTGCTTGTTCGGGGCCATTGATGACGGGTGGGCGAACCTGGGTGAAAATGTCAGGGTACATTTTTGGAAAAACACTGAACTCCCACTTTTCATATCCTACAGAAGTGGGTAATACGTAATCTGCCAAGCGCGCTGTTTCAGAAAGCGCAGGGTCAATAACAACTGATAACTCTAAGCGTTGCATAGCTTGTCGCCAGGCCTCGGAATCTGCTCCCTGAATCATCGGATTAGCACCGTGTACGATAAGCGCACGAATTCGATCAGGGTGATGAGTAGCAACCTCTTCAGGTAAAATGTTGTAGGAGAAAATGCCCATAGATGAGTACATAGCAATGGCTTCCATACCTGAAACCAGTGCTTTTGCCGGCGGCTTTTCAGGTGGTAGATCTGTGGGGGCGAATAGGGGCTCAAAAACCATGCGACCCTCACCAAACTGCCCGGTTAATGCTGGAATAAGTCGATAAAGATAAGCCGTTAAGGTTGAGAAGAGTGATTGCTCAAGCCCTAAATCCATATAGAGGCTAGCGTGTTTAGCATGAGCAAAGTCATGGGCAACTTGTTTAATGTCTGCCGCAGGTAAATGGCAACGACTTGCTAGTTCATCGGTATCTAAAGTACCTAGAGCTGTCTCGATTTTTTCGTAGTCTTTAGTATGTTGTTGGATGAATTGTTGCTTCACCCATTTGTTTTGCACTAAATGTGCGGCGATGGCTAACATAAGGTAGGCATCTGTACCCACTTTAATGGGTAAGAAAGTGTCGGCTCTACGTGCTGTTTCTGTTTTTCGTGGGTCGACAACGACAAGTTTGCGCTTATCATCTTTCTTGAATTCTTTGATTAAATCGGTGGCATTTCTACCGCGATTACTCAACAGTGTGTTAGAACCTAATAAAACTAAATAGTCACATTTTTCCTCATCACCGTGGTACCAACAGTTGGGCGAAGCTTTAAACATCCACTCATTTAATAGCGCATGCTGGGTTTTTTCCTGAGCCAGTGCATTATAGTAAGAGGGCGATCTCATACTCCAAAGCATAGCTAAACCATAAGGCATACCCATATGATTCCCTTGTCCGCTAGCCATATAAGCCACACTGCGCGGGGCGTGGTTGGCTAGAATAGTTTTTAACTTACTGCCGATTTCAGATATAGCCTGGTCCCATGATATGTTTTCAAAACTACCGTCCAGATGGCGTTTCATCGGTTGTGTTACGCGTTGCGCATGAGAAACATACTTGTCGATCGCATAGGCTTTGTTACAGCTATATCCTTCACTGAAAGGGTTGCTTTCATCTGCTCGTATCTCAACGATTTGGTTATCTTTTGTATCAACCCTGAGCCCGCAGTTATGGGAACATAGACAGCATGCCGTCGCTAAATTATCGGCTTCTACAGCAACGCCAGGTGCCATTTTAGTTGCTTTATTAAATGCTTCAGTTTCTCCAGCTTTGGCTTCGATCATCAACTTAACTCCCCGGTATTTATTTTTATTGAAAGTGACTTTCAAAAACAAAGTTACATGAGTGGCTTCGTTTTTACAAGTGACTAATCCGGAGGTATAATGCTTTGATGACTAAGACTGAAGGCCTGTCGCCAAATAAACAAAGCACTCAAACGATGCAAGAGCAACAATCCACTTGTCCTCTTGCCCATTCTCTCAAACTATTTGGGGACAAATGGACCCTATTGGTCATCAGGGACTTAATGTTTTTTAACAAAAGTACCTATAAAGAATTCGAAAACTCTAAAGAGAAGATTCCAACTAGCGTGTTAGCAAATCGACTGAGCCGTTTATTGGATGAAGAGATTGTTAAACGAGAGCCTTATCAGACGAATCCTGTCCGTTATAAGTATTTATTGACAAAAAAGGGGCGCGCTTTAGCCCCGGTAGTTTTGGCGATAGTGGAGTGGGGAAAAGAATATTTGGGCACTCCTGTTATTCCTTGATGTATCTAAATCGCCTACTCTTTTTTTTTCCTAATTACGCCAGATGTTTGTAAACCAAAATCACCATAGGGTTCATCTCTGTTTTTCACCGCTTGCATGAACCCTGATTTAGCCGCGCTTTGTTGGAATTCATAACCTTCTTTAGTGTGCCGGGTAACCCCGTCAAACAGGGTGCCAATTAGTTGTGTGCTGGAAAGCCCTAGGTTTTCAATATTTTGGTTTAACAGTTTTTTCATCATGATTAGCTGGTTAATCGGCATCATGGCAATTCGTTGGACCAGGTTTTCAAATACTTCATCAAGAGTATCTTTCGCTGCAGATTCGACCGCTAATCCCCATTCCAGGGCTTCATCTCCGCTTAAGCAGTCGCCGGTAAAAAGCAAGCGTTTTGCGCGAGTGACACCAACCCGGTGTGCCCAGAGAGCTGTTGTCGGGCTTCCCCATACGCGTGCTGGAGGGTAACCAATTTTTGCTTTATCTTCGATCACCAATAAGTCACTGCATAATGCCATATCGGTGCCTCCGGCAACACAAAATCCATGTACTTTACAGACCACAGGTTTGTCGGCATGAAACAGGCTCATGAACCCTTTTACGTTACGGGACATCATTTGATAATCGGTCATTGGGTCCCAGGTTTCTGATGGGGCATGGTTTTTACTCTGCACTGTAGCGGATAACACCGTATCTTCGGTATCAGCACTATTAAATCCCTCTTTTAGAGACTGTTCTGCAGAGGCGACTAAATCATAGCCACCACAAAAACCACTGCCATTTCCACTTAATGCAATCACATGCACATCAGGGTTTATATCAGCTTGCTCTACGCAGTATGCTAGTTCTCGCGGCATATCCATCGTAATACCATTTCCACGCTTTGGTCGGTTCAAGGTAATGCGGGCTATGCGCCCATCTACTTCATAAATCATTGTGTTTAAGTTCATTGCTAACCTCTTGACGGCTTACGTATATTACATACTATTTATTTTATAAGAATATGTGTAATATTACATAAAATCAATAGTGATAATGTTTGGTGTAATATGTCAGGATTTCAAGTAACACCTAAAAATCTTCTTCTTGGTGTCATGCAGGCAGGTAAAGTAAGTTCAGTTCCCATTAAAACTCTAGCTCAGGTCGGTGAATTGTTTGGGTTTTCCTCAAATACCATTCGAGTCAATGTGGCTCGTCTATTACGTGCAGGCATTTTAGAAAGTGATGAACGTGGCTTTTACCATATTCGAAGCCACGAAAATCCACTGAGCCTGTTGGTTGATAAATGGCATTTAGGTGAGAGGCGTCGTAAATTTTGGAAGCAAGACTGGCTGGTGTGCTTGTTGCCAGATAAACGAAACCAAAAAGGGCAAAATAACTCTCAGAAAGCCTTAAGTCTTCTCGGCTTTAAACGTGCGACAGGGGCGATGTGGGTACGACCAAATAACTTACATTTGGATCGTGGTGAGTGTACAAAATTACTTGAGCAATTGGGGTTGATGGAAGGTGCTACCCTGTTTGTTGCATCAGATTTTGAATCAACGTTGCTTGAACAGTGGTCGAAATATTTGTGGCCAATAGATGATTTACAACGAAAGTATCAAGAACTAGGTGAAAAACTCAGATATAGCAAGCAGCGCATTAAAAAACTTCCAATAGATCAAGCGGTTGTAGAAACGTTTATTGTTGGAAGTGAGGCTGTGAATTTGTTAGTGATTGATCCTTTGTTGCCGGATGAAATGATGGCGGCAGAACACCGAGAAGTGCTCACGCAAGAAATGGAAGCTTATGATGTTCTAGGTAAGTCTGTTTGGAATGAAAAGTTTGGCGAGTTGGATATGGGTTTATCACCCGTTCATCTAAAGCTCGTTGAATAAATTAGTCAAACAATTACGATATTATTTGATAAACAGGTACGCATTTCATTTTGAGTCGTAATTGGCAATATGGGTTGTTTGTCTTTTTTAGCCTGCCTTTTGTCTTTAAATGCTTGGCTTTAATAAACGGGGCTTTTTATATTGGATAGTTCGAATACAATTTTACACTTTATATAAACTCGTTCTCTGGAGTTGCCAATATTATGTCTCTTGTGAAACTTATGCCAAGCGTTACAAACCCGATTACAAGGAATGTTGAGTCAAAGTATGAACAGCTCACGATTTCTATTGGGAAAGTAAAACCCCTTATCAAGTTGCTTGCCGCAGAAGGTGTCGCGTTAGAGCAATTGCTTGACGGTACCGGAATATCTTTACGGGACTTAACACTCTTTGACTTATCCATAGAATATGAGCAATACCTTCAACTTATTGATAATGCATATATATTATCGCCAGATCCATGCTTTGGATTAAGTTTGGGTGAGCAGTTTTATGTGAACCATGATGGCCTGCTCGCTTGTCGCATTATGAGTAGTGATGATGCAATGCAGGCAATGTATTTGCTAAAAGATTACCAATCATTATTGACCCTACTTTTTCAATTAAACTTTGAGGTGTTCGAGGACCAAGCTGTTTTTACAGTTCATCCAGCATATCGCTTAAATGACTCCCTGCCTTTTTTTATTGAATACACCTTTGCTGCCATTTACTCGATTGGGAAGTTCTGTCTTGGTAGTCAAAAAATGGAACTTATCTACGAGTTTAGTTATGAGCATCCAAGCTCATCTAAACGCTATACCGATTTTTTTGGTGGAGAAGTACGTTTTTCTTGCAAAGAAAACCGAGTCTTGGTTCCGCTTGATGTGCTTAATAAACCCTTTGTTTTTGCAGATAAACAAAACGCAAAGATTAATGATGTAATTTGTCAGGATAAAGTTTGTAGTATCGAGAGCGAGGTAGATATTAAGCAAAGAGTTAAAATGCTTATTCGAAAAAATAAATTATTTAAAGTGTCACTAGAGACCTTGGCTGAGCAGCTTTGTATGTCTCCCAGAACCTTGAGCCGCCAGTTAAAGGCTCGCAATATTTCCTATAAAGCCATATTAGAAGAAGAGCGTAAAAAAAGAGCTATTCAGCAGATACAAGATCACGATATTCCTCTAGACCAATTGGCCGAACAACTTGGTTATCAGGATGCGTCCTCCTTTAGTCGTGCATTCAAAAAGTGGATGGGTGTTGCGCCTAACCAATTTAGAGAGCTTCAAGATTAAAGGTATTTAATTCTCAACAAAAAGTAAATGGCTTGAAATGTGATGTCAGTGACGGAAATGGTCATGGTGAAATAACGTGGGGATTACAATAATAAGTTGTTTTATCCAGGACGGCCAAAATGAATTATTCGTTTATCGGTCAATGAAGAGGCAGTAGCACTTCGTCGCAGGACGCAAAATAACAATAAAATTAAACAAACAAAAAGGTTTGATGATGACTACTCTAAAAAAATTAACTAAACCCAAAAAACAAACGACAAAAAGCTTACTAAGCTTGTGTGCTGTTTCTCTCTCATTGATGTTTGGTGCGAGTCAGGTGCTGGCTGATAAATGTTTTATTATGGTTCATGGTCATGGTGTTAGCTCTGCTTCAGAGGCCCAGAATTACTGGAGTAATAATAACTTCAGTGAGTACAACGGCGATAACTTCATGGATGACTTGCTTCAAACAGGCGATAACTACGGGCTCACGTACTATCAATCATCAGATGAGGCTGGTTATGAATATTGGAGAGACGAGGCTGCCGGTGAAATCTCACGTCAAATAACGTCGATCAAGACGGGTGGGGGTGATGGTTATACGCATGCGGAGTCAGGAACTCAATGTGCGGCAGATGATACCTTCTTTGTTATTGCTCATAGTCAGGGCGGCCCTGAAATGATGTATATTTCGGGTAATGCGATTACGGGTTCACCCAGTTATAACACGGCATACGATTCGTCAGGCAATGCAGTGACGGTAGACTTTGAATCAGCGATGGGGAATATTGAAGCGATATTCAGCATGGGTGGTTCCATCACGGGTACCGAAGGGGCCGACCGCATCTGTAATGGTAGCTGGATTGAGTATTTGGTGGGTGAGCTTGCTTTTGGAGGGTGTAACGATTCAGTTAAGTGGCAGCAAACAACGGATTCTTACACTGTTCGCAATCAAATTGGTACAAATCTAGGCGCACCAATCTTTGTTCTTGGTGGTTGGTCAACATTCCCCGGCATTGCTGCGGCTTCTTCATTATTGCTCGGTGGTGACGACGATGGTTATATCAATTTAGCGTCACAAATGAGTTGTTCTGGTTCGGCAACACGCAACCTTTGGAATGATTTAAAAACATATAAAGATATTCTAGGTATTCCATATGGCAGTGCGACGTATGACTGTAACGATAACAACAAAGGCACGCCGCGTACGTATAATGCCTTTAGCTTAGATGAAGATCATGATTCTGAGCGTAATGGCGGTAAGTCTTCACCGAGTAATAAATCGATTAGTAATGGGCTGGATTGCGGTAGCGGCAATATGGCGTCTAGAATTAGTGGTTGTACGGCTATTAGTGCGGTGAGCTATAGTGTAAATAATGTGGCATTTAAGTCTGCTCATAATAAATATCTGGTAGCAGAAAGTAATGGTGGCAACAATGTGAATGCGAACCGTTCTGCCATTGGTTCTTGGGAAACTTTTGATATGGATTTATTGTCATCCGGCACGTGTATTACGAATGGTGCAACGGTAGCCGTTAGTACACAAGGTAACCATTATTTAAGAGCAACTTCTGGGGGAGATTTAGATGCAAAGGCAAGTGTCGTCGGGTCATGGGAGCAACTTACTTTAGTTAATCATTCTGACGGTAGTGGTTGTTTGGCTAGCGGTGATAGCATTTCTTTGAAGAGCGTGCACAATAAATACCTTGTTGCAGAAAGTAATGGTAATGCAAATGCAAATCGTAGCTCGATCGGAAGTTGGGAGAAATGGACGGTGACTTTCTAAGGCTCAAAAATTGGTGATTTCTCAGGGCTCCGGTGCTTTTATTGCTTGCACTTTTATAAAGTAGGCGGAGCCGATGACTAATTGATAGCTTTTATACGCATTGTTAGTAGCCGTATGCATTTATATGCATCGCTAGTAGCCTTATCATTGGGATAGTATTTTATTTAGTTGTATTGGTGCTATCCCCTTTTTACAACTTTTAATAGGTGACCGTAGATGCTTTCTATGGTCTGAATACTATGTTTGATAAAAGAACGTCTGATAAAAGAACGTCTGATAAAAGCTTGTTTAATAGAAGAAATACGCTACTTGCTGGCATCAGCGCTATTGTTTTAATTATGGTAGTAGTGGGTATTGTGCTCGATCCAGTGGTGCAAAGTAGTCCCGCTAATAAGAAAGAAATTAGCTCGAAAACACCTCCTACGCCAACACAAGCAGCTAAGGTTAGATCTAAAAAAATAGTATCAGAAAACTCAGTGACTATTTCCGAAAAAAGTACAACGAGTCCCGAAAAGAGTACGGCGAGCTCACAAAGTTATGTTGATCAAATCAAAGCTTCAGATGAAAAAAATTCTTTTCATGAGGCCTTGTTAAAAGATCATGACAAGCAAAACCGTTATCAATCATTCAATCAGAAAATACCAACAATTGAGCAAGATCCAACTGAAAGACGCTATGAGCTAGATGTAAGAACGGTAGAGAGTGAAAATGGAGAGGCATCGCTTACTCTATGGACGGATAAAAAATACTATTTGCATGGCGACCAAGTAGTCATCTATGTATCTCTTGAGGATGCTAGAGGCGTGCTTATTCGGTCTGAATTCGTTGGACAATTACTATACAACGAAACTGAAAATATGCAGCAATTTACTTTTTCCGACTTAAATCAAGATGGCATATATGAGTATAATCTAACGTTAGCACAACCTAATGGCCAAGCGATGTCTTCTGGGGTTTATAAAGTGTTAGTCGTTAACCAGGCAAGTGATATTGTTGATGCAGTTACATTTATTTTATCGCAACCAGATCTGGCGCTGACCGGTGATTTCAAAGATCTTATCGATGCTGAAAAAAATCTGGTTATTGAGACGCAGATTGAGGTGGTGGCTGAGCACCGTTACTATTTTCAAGCATCTCTTTATAGTAGTACTAATGATCCTATTGGCGTAACGCAGTATTCGGGGGAGTTGTCACCCGGACTTCATTGGATTCCACTGGTATTTGACGGCCTTATGATCCGAGATGTGGATGAGCCAGGGCCCTATTTACTGAAAAGTATTTCTATGGCTAAGGTAACCCTTCCGATGCAGCGTGCGCCCTTAATTTTTCCTGAATATTATACCCAGGGATATAACGTAGATCAGTTTGGAAGCACAAATTAGTTGTGTCCATATCTCACATATACTTGGTCAAGTTATCACGCCAATAGTATGGGCAAATCTTCAAAACTCTGGTCAACATATGTTATGTATTTAGAACTTGGAAAAACAGTAGGCGAAAGGTTAGAAGCCTATCGAGCTCTTTTTGTTAGTCATATTGACCAAGCCTTGCTTGGCGAGATAAGGGCGTCATGTAATAAAGGGCTTGCACTTGGGAGTGATAGATTCAAGGGTGAGCTTAAAACGATTTCAGGTCGCTGCGTTACCGGAAAGGCTCGAGGGCCAAAACCTAAATAGTTTTTACATTGACCCCAATTACACCTTAATCAATCCTCTGGTTGATCGAATGGGATCGCGCAGCCTACTTGTAACGCTTCGAACCAGTCTAGGAAACGGGCTACATCGTCTCCCTTGAATAGTCTGCCGTGTTGTGGTGCTAGAATTTCAATGTCTAATTTTCTCACTTGATCGATCCAGTATTGCTTGGCGCGATTGGACGGCATCCAACGTTGGTGAAAAAATTTCATTTTCTCACAGTGGGCATCAAAATCACTAACAAAAAGAGGTTCACCGGGTTTTTCTAGCGCGGCACCCACGTCACCAGACATTAGGATCTTCGCTTCAGGGTCATACAAGTGTAAGTTTCCTGAAGAGTGTAAGTAATGTGCAGGAATAATTTGAAGTACACAGTTGTCGAGCTCGATGCTGCCGCCTTCATCTGGCACTGCAACGTAATCGATCCTGTCCATTCCAAAATGGCGAATAAAGCCTTCCCAGATCCAGGGCGCATGGAGGTTTGCCTTAACAATGGTTTTATCCCACAAGCCGAGAGAAGAAATGACATCGGGGTCTTGATGCGAGGAAAATATGTCAGTGATTTTTTGAATTGGCAAATACTTTAAAATGCTGGCCAACATGGGGGTAAATAACTCGACCCCGCCAGGGTCGATGAGTAGGGCTCTATGACGAGTGTTTACCACATATTGATTGGTATCGATCACTTTTTCAGGCTTATCTAGGTCGCGGCCAAACATTAGCCATTGATAGTTTTGGTTTTTAAATATCGTTTTTACTATCATGTGACACAGCTCCTGCTTAGGGATAGATGGCGGACAGCAATTGTAATGATCTAGAGATATGAGCCATAATCGTATCTCCAGATTGGGCTATTTTATTTGCCACTTCATCAAAAGATGCACTTGAATTTTTTGGTGCCTCAGCGGTTTCAATTCTTGACATCACAGCGATTAATTCTGCCGACTTTATCTTCCTGTATACCGCATCTAACTCCTGCTTGAGACACTTGAGAAGTTGCTGATAATCTTCATGTTGATGCTGAATTTGCTTGATGAGGGTTTGTTTACTCACGTTAAGTGAGTCAATATATTCAATGTTTTCGAATTTTCGTTCGGCTTGTTGCATATTGTCTAAGGTATTATGCGAGCGATATAGTTGTGCTGTTAGGTTGGTCAATTGAATGGCGAGTTGGTTAATAAGATTGGCCTTGTCAATCATGTAAGTGGCAAGGTAACCGATAAACTTGGTCAGTTCGCTAAACCCCAGTACCGTATCGCCCGAATGTTTGGCGAGTACACGCGCATTAATCGAGGTAAATGACAATTGTTTAGCTATATTGACCGCGTGATAGACTTCAGCCGCGATAGACGCCGCGGTTAAGAATTGTTCTGAATTCAATCGGATGTTGTGTATTTCATCTGACATAGTGAATTCTCCAGGCGTGTTTGTCTTTTTGTGTGTCGCTGAAAAAATTGGACTACTAGCTTTTGGATCTCGTGTATCTTGGAATTTCAACTTTCGCAAACATGCAAATTAATTATAGTTTGTTTTATTGATGTTGTTCTTTTTTTACAAATCGAGACTAACTGGAGATTAGTCAGTCCAGTCTTATAATTCCCATATTATCTGAAATAGGTCGTGTAGGGTTTTCACTTGAAACTAAAGCTGAAGGTCAAAAAGAATAGTCGATTGGACTTAATATAGACTTACGGAGGAGTACACATAAAAACAGCCGGCTGGATAAAATCCTAACTGACTGTATTTATAAGAATAATTTGTACTTAAATCAAAGCTTTGTAGGGTTTGTTGTTGAATTTGTAGTGTTACAGCACTTTCTAACTCGAACTTAGGGTGTAGCCTTTCTTTAATACTGGTGTATTCAGACGCTTCGGGTGTCGTGACCATATATGCTCATACCGGGTTAAGATCGACATACTAGATACAACTGAGTAAGGCTTTTTCGCTTAACAATGTTTGTGATTTGAAGCGTGACTCCCAGAAATGACCAGTACATTGATCTTCTTTATTTGCAGCACGTGCGATCGGTTCATTTAAACACTTCATCAGCCAGCTGATTGATGTGAGTCTCTTTCGATATAATTCAGCTAGTTCAGTCAGCATTTTATGTTCTACGCTAATCATAGGATCACCTCTTAACCATGTATGAATGAGAAGGGGGCCTCTAAATAAACTGGTCCAGCGTTGCAGAATTTTATCTGTCGTCCAGTGTTCAGGCTGATCAGGGCAAAGTTTCGCGACAATATGGATATGCTTAGACATTAGCGTGTAAGAACAGAGATCAATCGCGAACAGGGAGGAGAGCACTCTAAGGCGGTCTTCAATCCGTTGGCGACGGTGTTCGTAGCTTTTGCCGGTTGACTGGTCAACGCCGCATAAATATGTACGGCGAACACAACGGGAAATGAGGTGGTAGTACGGGGTGTCTTCAACAGAAATGAGATTTTTTCTGGGTAGTGTCATGGCAAAATCCTTTTGCGAATGATTGGCTCTTCAATGAAGAATAATTTTGACTGTTTTGATGTCAATTGAAGAGTGTGTCCTTGATGGTTTTAGACGAACGTTAACGCACAGTATTTCGCCTCAGCGATGCAGGTGAAAAATATTTTTTATCCGGCATTTCATTAGAAAAGAGGGGTGACTTTCCTCTATCATTGGACAAGAGTTGTACGTAATGTGACTGTTTTTTTAGATCATGAAAGGCATCTAATACGGTCATGGTTCCAGGCATATCTGGGAAGTATTGGGTATAGGAAAGACTGATACGCCAAAGTTTATTATTGCTATTATACTGTTCAGCTATAACTGCATTCCAGCTATCTTCGTCGATATAAAGTACCCTGCGAGGATATACATGGCGCTTTCCTTTTTTAAGCGTCGCATCTAACACCCAAACTCGATGTAATTCGTAACGCGTTGATGCCGGGTTAAGGTGGTAAGGTGTCAGTAAACTATCGTAGTCTTTTGTGTTTTGGGCTAATGCATTGTTATTGTAGGGGATGTATATTTCCTTTTTACCCTGTAGTTGCCAGTTATAACGGTCTGGTGATCCATTAAACAGGTTAATTTCATCCACTACGCGTATATGCCCTGAATTCATATTGGGTGTGTCATATTCCATCGCTGGAACTCGGCGTACACGACGCTGGCCTGACACATAGATCCAGTTTTTTCTTGGGTAAAGTAAGGGGTTAGTGGACTCATAAGACAGCGTCGCTCCACCGGCTAAACGTGCTGGTGACTGGGTAGTGGCCATATAATAGAGAAAAACGCTGTTACCCGTTATTTTTTCACGATTTGGCTGATAAAAAGGCATGGCTACTTCTATCGTGCTTTTGATGGGAGAAACCAAGCCATTTGAATATACGGCAGCTTCAATCATGTTGGCTTTAAGGTAAAGGCCTTTCCAGCTGAGCATATGATTCCACAACACTTCTAAACTGTTCTGTGGAATGGGAAAGGGGACACCTGGCCAAGCATTTGTAAAACCATTACCTTCATTGACCAATTTCGTTTTTAAAGCATTCTTTCGGGTCGCCACATATTGGCTTTCAGGTACATTATGTAGGCGTCGGGAGGGATAAACCGGCATACGAAAGGTGTCTGGGTAAGCGGCAAAGAGTGCTTTTTGTCCTGAGCTAAGTTGCTCTGAGTACTGGTCTGCATTTGAGGAAGTAATGGTAAAGAGTGGAATGTCGTCGGTAAGAGTGTCTGCGATCAAGTCGGCCTTTTTTTTATCGCCGACCCATTCAGGAATAGTTCCTGACTTATTTCCAGCTTGCTCTGCGCCAAGTGGTGTTAATTTAGTGCCCAATTTTTTCAATTGCTCTTCCGATACCGCAGCGTAGCTAGGATGGTTTAGACTTAGTAAAAGCAATACAGTCGTTAGTTGTATAGCACTAATTTTGCTGGCAAAGACTCGTGAGGAGGGATAACTGAAAGTAGTTATCTTTGATAGTACATATTTGATCAATGACGGCATAGGTCAGTTTCACTCTGGTGGTGTCATTCCATGTAACTCTTTATAAATTCTTAGATAAGTTCTTAGCTCGCTTCGTGTGCACTTACCGATCGATCCCGACCGCTTTCTTTTGCTTGATAAAGTGCGCTATCGGCTAAACTTACCAAGTTGTCTTCATTAAAACCGTTTATGTGTGCGGTACAGGCAATACCGATACTAATAGTAACGCTTAGTTCCTGGGAATTGTATTCGAGAGAAAGCTTACGAATCTCGTCGCAAAGTTGCTCAGCCACTTTTTCACCTCCAGGGAGATCTGTCGCGGGCAGTAGGACTGTGAATTCCTCGCCGCCGTATCGCGAAACGGCATCACTTTGTCGTCCAAGACATTTTTTTAAGTGCTTTGCGACTTCTTGAAGGCAATAGTCGCCTGCTTGATGTCCGTAGGTATCATTGAGTTTCTTAAAATGGTCAATGTCGAGAAGCAGCAGTGTCATGGGCTTTTTGATTCTGCGGCATAGGGCTACTTGCTCAATCAATCTATCGTTAAAATATTTACGGTTGTGAATACCTGTAAGCCCATCTGTTATCGCTTGCTCTATCAGCTGTTGATGGCGTTCTTTTAGTTGACCTCTCATGGTATCAAACACTTTGGCCAATTTACCCATTTCATCATACGACTCAATGACAAATTCCTCATCAAGTGCCCCTTCGGCAACATGCCGAGCAGCTTGTGATAGGCCTTCAATAGAATTTCGGACAGTCAGATAAAAACCTACGAACAAATAGAGAAACAGGCCGATGAGGGCGCCTATACTCAAAGCGTACATTTCGCGCTCATGCTTTAGTTCCAAAGCGCGTTGTTGATAATGGCTTAGTAAGAAGCTAACAACTTCAAATTGAAGTATGTTCATTTGTTCAATTGCTTGGCTAGTCTTTTGATAGTAGTCCTCCCATGTCATCGTTAGATCAGGGTCTAATAGTAGGCTTTCTTCAATTAGATAACTGACCTCATTCATGTTCACCAATATGTCAGGGTTGATAATTTTGTTGTTTAGAAGCTCTGAATGGGAAGAAAAGAGTAGTGTAAAGCGTTGACGCAAACGTTCTTCCAGACGACTTAATTTTTGAAATGTTTCTTCAAGGAGCGTGATGCCTTGAGACCCTATTACAGCTGCATTAATGAAGTAGATCCCATAAGCTCGTGCACGCCCCATTGCTTCCATAGGGGCTTGAAAATCCTTAATAAGCAATGTTGTCATTTGTGTTGCGAGAATGTTTCTGTCTGACAGTAAGCCATGCTCATTAGCCGTTTTCGATTGTAATGTATAAGCATCATCAATGAGGAAATTGACATTATCAAAGATATTATAAACTGTATCGCCTTCTGAGCCTGTACTAGTCTGCAATTTTTTAAGCGAGATTTGAAGGTTTCGGGCTGTCAACGAAAGTAATTGATTATGCTCAAAGCGCTTATCTTGGATGTAGTTATTCAAAGCAAGCGTAGCTTTTTTACGACTTGCATCGAATAGTTCTGTTAACTTTGAATTATCAAGTATTCTTTGGGTGAGACTCAGATCACGAAGTCGTTCAAGCTCCGTGATAATTGGATGAAATGCTTTTATTTTAAGCATACCTTGATGTGTATATTCGACAGAGCTAATTTCATATTGACGGTCTAGAATTGTTTGGACACTGGTGATTGTGAGAGGCACCGCAAACAGTGCAGAAACTATTGCAAACTTAAGAGGGTATGATAGGCGATTCATGATGACCATTGCAGGGCGGAACAGCATTTTTATCATCAGTAATCAGTCCCTTTACATATCTTTATCTTGTTGGATTATGGACAGTATATGACTCAGTCTAGCAATTAGTGAGTGAAGAGCAAGGTGGCGATAGAACCGTTTGTATCTGAGTTCTTAATCGTTTTTTAGTTGACAGATATTGATCGAATTGAATGCTTTTTTATTCTGTAGTGAGGATTTTATTCTGATATCATCTTGATGTTCTCCCAATCATATTCGTTCACAAGCGCCATAAATGATTGAAATGCAGGAGACACAACTTCTTGCTGTGCTGTGACAAACTCAATGCTACGAGAAAGGCAGGGCTTAATCACTTTTCTTGAATGAACATCAGGTCTAAGTAACAATGATCTGGGAAGCACACTGATCCCGGCGCCATCACGAATCATACAATATATCCAGTCTTCACGCTGGCTACGGAAAGTCACATTTAGGTCTATATTTTCGCCTTCACAGAACTTTAGAAAACGATCTCTAAATTCACAGTGTAGCCGGTCGACATAACCATGCATCGCAATCTCTCTAAGTTCTACTTCACCATGTTCATTGAAAGGATGGTCCTTAGAAAAAGCGACGACCATATCTTCATCAAATAGTTTTGTGTAGTTTAACTTGTCATGACACTGCTCATGATAAGTGCTAAATACCCCGTCAATCACACCCGTTAATAACATTTTCGACACCAATTCTTGGGATACATCATGAAGTATTATCGATACCATTGGGTTGTTTTTACGAAACTCATTTAACATGCCAGTAAAAGCCCCGGGACCTATCGTGCACATTACACCAATATTAATTTCTGCGCGTTCTCCTGATGTAACGGCTTTTGCAGTTGCCTTTACTAGTTTTCGAGTTCGTTCAATTTGTGCAAAGGGTTCATGTAGAGAACGGCCTAGCAAGGTAAGTTCAGTATCTTTTCCATTTCGGGTAATAATCTCCCCATCGAGCTCATTCTCTATACGCTTAATCGCTTGGGTTAGAGCCGATTGGCTGATACAGCACTTATCCGCAGCTTTACTAAAATTTAGAGTTTCTGCGAGCGCAAGAAAATAACGTACTTGATTAAAATCCATAATTAATTCCGCAGGTTTGTTAATAGTCAGGTAATAGAGCCTTTGAACAATTTATGATTATAGTAAAAGTGATCTCAAAGTGAATGTTGTTTATCTTCAAAGAAGTGATGATAGCTTGCCGCACCGATGTGTCCTAGCAAGAGAACAGGCATTATAAGAGTAGTACCGATATATTTATGGAAGTCTGAAAAGGGTTCCATAAATGTTGTTATTAGCATTTCGAAGTTATTATTAACCCAAGTTTGAATAAACTCAAATCGCATAAAACCAGGTACACGCACCATATTCAATAAGGGGAAATCAAAACCGGTACCAATATAGGCTGTTGTAGGTATGAGCAATAACATTGCATAAAGCGCGTAGTACATGGTTAGTGCTAACTTATTATTTCTCTTTATCATTGGAGAGAGAGAAGGGCGGCGACGCATGAGCATGAATATTGTTAGCAATAAAACCACGACACCCACATTCATATGAATAAGGAGTATATACCAGTTAGCTGGTTCAGATTGTATTGTAAAATAACGCCTATAATATGCTGTTAAGTAAGCAGCTGTTAGTGTTAATACTACTAGCCAATGTCGCCATCTAGCCATGATTATATCTACCACTATGCTGCACTAGTTTTTCTCGCATTCCGCTCCCCCCCCAAAAAAAAATACCTCTACATAGATCTACCATTCAATATTTCTCTATCTTTACCGCCCAAAGGTGTATGACAGCCTAAACAAAGCTGAGAACGCCCCGATAAATGCGCATTTTGGTATACAAGCACTTTACCGCTAGAATCATATTCCGCCCAAAACCAATCTTCATTAGCTGTGTCATACCCTTTTTCACGCTGAAACATGACAGTCAATGCCTCATAGTTTTTACTTTGATTGGAGGCATACACGTTTTCTACGGTGAGTTCATCGCTTGCGCCATAGTTATGCTTAACTATTAGGCGGCCTTTGTGGCCATCAATCGTTGCTTCTGTCGCAATAATCTCTTGAATGCTGCCATGAGGACGATTCCCTACGAAGGGAAAGCTCCGTATACGATTTTCACCCACTAATTGGTTCTGAGTCATATAGCGCCACACTTTAGCAGCATAGGCGTTGTCTTTGGGTGTTCCCGATGTAGTCTCTGCAATGGCAGAAATAGACAAAGCCGAAAGTAGTACAGCTAAGAACGTCTTAAGATAAACGTTCCAATATATGATTTTTTTTAACATGGGTTATCTCCTAAAAAAGACATATTTCAAGAGAGTTATGAATATTTATTCTGTTGAAATATGTCAAAAATTGTTTGTGCTTTTGATCGTACTTGTTTGTTATTTTGATCGTACTTGTTTGCTTGTTTGCTTGTTTGCTTGTTTGCTTGTTTGCTTGTTTGCTAGTTAGCTCGTACTTATTTGCTAGTTAGATAGTACGTTTGTATAACCACCACTCGCGCTTTGACCCTTAGACTTGCCTTCTCTCAGTACCGGATAGTATTGAGTAAAGACAAAGTCGTCTGCTGCGGCTGAGGCGTGACAAGCATTACAAGATGCAGCAGGGAAAGGCTGTGCTGTTTCAGCTAATGTTTTATGATCAGGAGATGAAAAACTGTAATAGCCCCAGTTTCCTGGCTCATTTGGTAAGTGTTTTTTACTTTTAATTGTTGCTTCTAGGCCAATAAAATTACCCTGAAAATAGCCCTTGCCACTTACCGCTGACTTACTGCCAACACTTAATAGTTCCTTAACGAGTATCGTACCATCACGAAACTCACCTGTTGTCTTCCAAGCATTCCAGCTTTTAGGGTCGATGTAGACATTGTGATGTTCAGGAAAAGCTGCTTTCCCGCCATTCATATCATTTGGTGTCACTGGCGTACCCACATAAACCCACTCTCGATAGTCAGTTGGTCGGTCTAATTGGCCATCATTTATCGAAAAATACTCATCCGCATATGTTGTGACACTGAGCATTGAACCTGTAAAGCCTATTACTGACACCTTAAACCAAAGCATTATATTTTTAATATTCATATCCGCTCTTCCTGTATGTTCTCTCATTAATAAATGTAACCGTTATGAAAAGGTAACGGATAAAAAATATTTGCGGAAATTAAACTTTAATCGAAAGCTATAAGCGTTGCTTATAGCTGCGGGATTATTGAAATGCCCGTAGGTATTGGCGTTAGGAATATGACGAATATAATCGTTTTTGCGCAAGCGGTGTGGGTCATTGCTGCTCATGCATCAAAGGTAAGGTCGAGGGGGCACAGATGAAGCTAATGAAAAGCTAGTAACTGGTCGTCACCACAGAAATACTATTAATAATGAATACAGAAGAGGCTGCTTGAGCAGACACTTAAGCTTATTTGTTTGACCTTATTGGGCTTTTGCTAACGATTTCAAATATTCCGTGGGTGTTTGCTCGAAGTGTTTCTTGAAAAATCGTACAAAATTACTAAGTGAGCTAAAACCGAGTAAATAGCCAATTTCCCCAATACTATATTTCCCTTCACTTAAATAATGCTTTGCAGCTTCAATTCTAGAATTGATTAATAATTCTTTGAAAGTGGTATTTTCATCTTTAAGGCGTCTTTGTAAAGTTCTTGTGCCCAAATGAAGCCTTTTGGCAAGCTGCTGAATGGATGGGTTGTTGAATGGTAGCATGGTTAATAACTCTATATGGATTCGCTTTGATAGACTAAGTACTGAAACCTCTTCCATTTTATTGATTAAATACTTATCCAAATGAAAAGCTAAGCTTGTATTCGTATATTTGAATGGTATCAATAATGCCTGTAAAGGATAGATAATAGCGTTCTGTGCGCAATTGAAATTCAATGGAACTTCAAAGAAGGTATTAAAGAACTCAATATTTTCAGGTGGTGGACGCATGAAATCAATTCGTAAGGGAAGTATAGGCTTTGACCCCATTGTGATGCCTTGTTCATAAATAAATCCAATAGCGGAATCCACTACTTCACGTGTGTCTTCTATCTGATTTGGGGGGGAATGAATTTTAAGGGTAAATTTATGGCTAATTGTTGTTGTAATAGTCATTGCTGTAGTAAGGAGTCGATAATATTTGAGTACTCGGTCTACTGCTTCACGAGTATTACGGCTGGCTTTAATGGCTAAAATTAATGCATTGTGGTCGTTATCCATTAAAAACTCGACCAAATCAAGGCCAAAGGCGTCATTTTTTGTATATTTGACCGCTTGTTTCCAAAGCCTCAGTACTTTATCAGTATCAAAACGTTGATTTGGATCGGGAAGGTCTTCAACGGGGATATCGCAGGACTCAAAAATTTTCTCTGCATCTAATGAGGCCCGGTTTAGCGCCTTATATATGGCTGTTAGCCAAGTACTGGAAGTGGTGCATTTCGTTTCTTTTTTCATCTGCAAGACTCTTAATAATAATCAGAATCAATGTTATTTGATATCTGCGTTGCTTGTCTTCCTGATGCCGTAAATAGCGTGATTTTTAGCGCTCTCGAATTAACAATAATAATATCGTTACTCTAAAGTATAGTCAGTGCTTTGTTCTAGTTGCAATGACAGAAGCTGTTTTTAGCCGAACCGTTAGGTCCAGTTCTTTTTGCTCAAAAAACACAGTGGGCTAGTTGATGTGTTATTTGTATAAAATATAATTCAAAAGGTATTCATAGATCAAATGTGTCATGAGCTTGGCCATAATAAATTATATCGTTTGTTTAACAGTGGCAGCCCGTTTTACACGCCAATTAACGCTCTGTGAGTGACAGGGAGTAATTTAAGTTATGAAGGCAATTTGAAGAAGAGATACTTTATCAGGGTTAAGTTGAATTTGTGAGATTAACACCCCAACGAATGAACTTCACAATGATAACGCTTGAATATGTAAGTTTTGCAAGTCATTGATGTATTTACAACTTGCCGTCACAGGTCAATCGATCATCTTTCTAGTATAGAAAACGACAACTTCCATCTAATTAGGCCAGCGCTGTGACCTAGGCCAACAAACATCTATAAATTGGACATCTCTCTTAATTGCTTAAAACATTCCTTGTCGCGCATAGAGCGTTAATTAGCGCGTTAAGAAAGCTGTCGATTTTAAGCAAGCTATATACTTCACCCGGACACGCTCATCACACTTAAATGTGGAGAGGGTAGATATAAACGGAGTTTGAACTCTAATGTTCTAGGTTTGCTATTTCGAACTAAGAAAAATTGAAAATAATCATAATGAAATGAGCTATTGCATGGTCACGACCCCTTATGACTCTCTACTTTTTTTATGGGAGCAACGAGCCTTATATATAGGCAGGATAGGAACCCCTTTAAGTGTTTCTACAGGCGCTGCTGCATTGATATTAGCGCTTGAAAAACCAATGCACTTTATGACTCTTGGAAAGTCGGAACCGGTTGCATGTCGTAGCTTGATAGTGCCTCCGGGTGCTAATGTTGTAATCAATACGAATGGCGGGCATATTGCTAATTGTACGCTTGATCCAATAGGTAGGGACATGCACTCTTTAACCAGTCTGGCACAGTATCGATCGGGGCAAATGTACTATCAGCTGCAAAACGAAACTTCTTGTATTGAATTTATTTTGGGTCTTTGTTCTCCATCGCCAGGTCGACATGGGCTGTTGAAGTCTTTCATTCAATATTTAAATATAGGTGTACATAAACAAGTAGATCGGAAGGTTCAACATAAAATAGACCTTCGTATAGAGCAAGTAATTCTATCTATACAAAACTCAATTAGTGAGAATACTTCAGTTACAGAGTTAGCCCGAAAAGTAAATCTTTCACCTTCTCGTTTAATCCATTTATTTAAAAAGCACACAGGCTTGCCAATTCGTCGATATCGTTTATGGTGCCGTCTATATGTAGCCGCGCTAATATTCGCCCAAGGTAAGAGTCTTGATGAGGCCGCATTTGAAACGGGTTTTTCTGATTTACCGCATTTTTCTCGTACTTTTCGTTCTATGGTAGGGGTCGCGCCTGCCCATTTTTTTTCCCCGTTCCTAGATTTACAGATCATAATACCCTGTCGCTCTTAGATTCAGACAAGGGGGCTAAACTTAAGACGATACTGATTGTGGCTAACTCATATCGATCATGACATCGGCCATCAACTTGATGTTTATTTATAACGTGTAATGACACAGCTAGAAGTATAGAGGCGGTTAAAGTGTCATCATGTTGAAGTCTAGAATATGAGTGAATTCAAAAAAGCCGCTATTCTCAAACGGCTATCTTGTTATAACTAATTTGAAAGCGTTTACAAGCTCATCCCTCTGAGTCGGTCTGCATGATTCTTGAAAAGTGTTTTAGGGTTCGTCTCAATCAAGCTAACCAATCCAAACAGCATATTCACTGAGTCAAGATGGTTCATATAGTAATCGTCGCGAATAGTTTCTCCCCAATGCTGGTCGCACTGTCCTATTACGCCATCATGATTTTGACCCTTCCAATAGCCAGATGCAAATTCTCCAAGAGCCATCAAAGCCAGATCAGACACATCTAATAGGTGTGTTGCCGTGCCAAAACCACCCCATGAATAGTAACGAACACCATTAACCAAATTTGCACCGTCGCCACATAGACTACTTGGCTCACCATCTGGAAATAGCTGGTTGAACGCTATAGCGCCAGGGGTTGAAATATCAGAATTAGAAGCCAGTATATTTGGCGTGTATTCAGGGTTTCCACCTAGAGTATCAATCAGATTTCCCCATATATTTCCCGCTAACTCCCATTCATCCTGTAAGTTGCTCCCGACAATTTCATTGTCTACCCAATCAGCTACTCCAACACCCAAATTTGCTCCGCTGACAGATGTTACCGATTCAACTATTTCTGGGCTAACACCTGCTACATAGCGAGAAGTCGGGGAGCCTTGACTATGGCCAATTAAGTGCACTTTCGTTGCGCCTGTTTCGGGTAACACAATATTATTAATGTAATCTAACAGCTGCTCACCTCTGGCGCTCGAAGACTCCCATGTTGTTAAATTTGGGTTATAGACCACTGCATTACCTGCCCGCAGTGCTGAGGGAATACCATTAAAATACTCAAAACCCAAGATATCATCGAATCCGGATACACCATGAACTAATACGATGGGATATTGAGTGTTATAGCGATTAGCATTATTGGTGATATTAATACTCAATTGATTTATTGAATATGCAGTATAGCTAAGAGTATAGGCAGTATGGCAAAGCACATTCCACCAAGCGCAATTATTTACTGGTGCAGTTAAATTTGCTATCGGAGCCACATAGCTAGAATGAGGCCTAGCATATGCAGACATACTGATAGACATAACACTGGCTGATAAAACCAGTGAAGTCGTGACTGCATACAAGGTTTTTTTGTTATTCATATTGTTCTCCATATTATTTTTGTAATTGAGTTGAAATGAACTCAACTCTTTCAGAATAAAAGAACCTGAACTGTTTATAGTTGAATGTTTTGACTGTCTTTCAGTTTTTTTGTTGAAAAATAAAGCCGCATCACTAAATCAAAATATAAGTGTTTTTTTCATCCTCGTTGTCTGTAATATTTTAAAAAAATGCCACTTCTTGGATAACTTATGAAAACAATAAAAACACGCTATCTTTGCGGTATCGTGCTTGTATGCGCTTTATCAGCTGTTTATTTTGTCACCACAAAAAAAGATATTACTACCCCTCAAGATCAATTTTCTCAGAGTGATATTAAGCCAGCGTATATAAAGACCTCAGTCACGAACAGCACCTCTGGTATGGAGGATAAGGAGATTAAACAGCCCACTCTAGTTTTTCCAATAATCACCTTTGACGGCTATAAGTCAATTCACGGCCCCTTACCTAAGTCGTTAAGAGGAACAAGTATTCCTGCTTCTTTTGAATTAGATGCTGAAGGGCATTTGATCATTACAGCCTCCATAAAAGAATTAATTGAGTATTTCTTGTCCGCAACGGGTGAAGAACCTATTGAACGAATAATTGAGCGTATTGAAGAGTTTTTAACTCAACAGCTTGAAGAGCCTGCGCGTACGGAAGCATTGAATGTATTGGGCGAATATATCGCTTATAAAGAATCGCTACTTGAGTCAGAACAGAACCTTGCTGAAAATCTCGCGCTTTCAGGCAAAGGTAATGATTACTTATTGATGTTTAAATATCGTCGCGAAGCACGCATGAATAATTTGACTCAGACTGTTTATGATGCTTTTTTCGGTGATGAAGACAAGACGGATAGTTATACAGCCGCCTTGATAGAAATAAGACACAATGATTCTTTAACCGATGAAGAAAAAGCTACCCAGTTCATTGCTATGGAACAGCTATTACCACTAGAAGAGCAAGCTGTTAAGCGTGCAGAACGTACCCGTGAAAAGCTTAAACAAGAATTACAAACAGCTCGCGAAGAAGGTGCGAGTGAAGAGCAGATCTATCAGATGCGTGCAGGCGTATATGGCTATGAAGCTGCGGACCGTTTTGCTGCAGCAGATGAAAAAAAGACGAAGTGGAATTTACGCTTTGAGCATTACCGTGAACAACGAAAAAGTATACTTATAAGTGACGGACTTTCTGATACAGATAGGGATAGTGCAATCTATACCTTACAAACTGAATTATTTAGTGCGCCAGAACTGAGACGCCTTTCTACGTTGGATCGAATGGCTGACAGCAAAGTCCAATTGTAAGTTCCGTGGGTTTAACCATCCTAATTATTTAGTGATTGGGTGCGCTCTAAGTGCAATACATGCTGGAATTTTATGTGTTAAGGGTTGGAATACGGGTAAGCGAATAAATGGTCTATAATAAGGCTCTAATCTGAGTTTTAGAACGTACTCAATATTGAGAGTGTATTGCTTGTTTAGGGTAGGGGGCTAACAATGAGAAATCGATTTTCGGTCTTTTCATTATTGCTTGCTGTTACGCTGTCTGCTTATGCAGAACCTGTGGGTTTAATGACTCTATCGCTAGGCGAATTGATGCAGGTTCAAGTCACTAGTTCCACCCAGTCCCCGAAAAACCTTAAAACTGTTCCTGCCGCAGTTATGATCTTCAGGTACGAACAACGCTTACGCATAGGACTTGATACTCAGGACGAACTGATAAATCTGGTACCCGGTTTTCAATTGTGTCGTTTTTCCAGTTCGGCCCGAAATAGTAACAGGTCAACTTTATCTTGCCAGAATAATTACAACATCAAAATAGTCTTTGTGGTGATAAATTACCAATATAGGGCGGTCGCATGAAGAAAGTATTTTTTTGTATAATTCTTTGCTTACACTTTTCTTTTTCAGTCGTTTCAATGGCGGAAACAGGAAAATCTGATGACCTTGTGTTTGCTATTATGGATGCGGATTCCTCTCCTTTGTGGATAAAGAGGAATAATGAAATTGAAGGCATAATTTTTGATGAAACAACAGAGCTGGTTAAACGTTTAGGCCTGAATGTAACGATAATAAACTTGCCATGGAAACGGATACAATATTTGATGACGCGTGGAGAAATAGATGTTTCTATGCAGGGGTACAAAAATGCGGAAAGGGAAAAGTTTGGGGTTTTTATAGATACGCCTGTGGCGTATGTGTCGGTAGGGCTTTACGTGTTAGAGAATAATCAGTATTCATTCAATTCGGTCAAAGACCTCTATGGGAAGGTAATTGGCATTCCACTAGGATACAAGACTAACAAAAGCCTGGATTCAGCCGTGAAGGAGGGAAAAGTCAAACTCGCAGAGGTGAATACATTTCAGCAAAGTCTAAAAATGTTACTGATCGGAAGGATAAAAACCATGATAGGCATTGTATCATCGACTGACTATGAGATAAGTCAGAAGGGTTATACAGTAATTAAAAGGTTGCCGAAATTGCTGACCCCTGCAAAAGGAACTTTGGTGTGGATATCAAAGGCGGCTAATGTGTCTCCACTCATAACAGATCGCATAAGTAAAATCATGATTAATATGGCTGAAGACGGTACGTTGCAGCGTATACATACAAAATACGGAATAGATTACTTGCCTAAATGAAAGCCATGACTCTATTGGGCTTTTGCTAACGATTTCAAATATTCTGAAGGTGTTTGCTCGAAGTGTTTTTTAAAAAATCGTACAAAGTTACTGAGTGAGCTAAAACCGAGTAAATAGCCAATTTCCCCAATACTATATTTCCCTTCACTTAAATATTGCTTGGCCGCATTAACTCTTGACTTGATTAATAATTCTTTGAAACTGATATTTTCGTCTTTCAGGCGTCTTTGCAATGTTCTCGTGCCTAAATGTAGCCTTTTGGCTAGTTGCTGAATGGATGGGGAGTTAAATGGCAGCATGGTTAACAGTTCTACATGGGCTCGTTTTGCAAGGCTGAGATCCCCAACTTCATCCATTTTATTGATTAAATATTTATCTAGATGAATAGCTAAAGTTGTATTCGAGTGTTTGAACGGAATTAACAGTGCTTGAAGTGGATAGACAATAGCGTTTTGTGTGCAATTGAAATTCAATGGAACTTCAAAGAAGGTATTAAAGAACTCAATATTTTTAGGTGGTGGACGCATGAAATCAATTCGTAAGGGAAGTATCGGCTTTGAGCCTAATATGATGGCTTGTTTATAAATAAATCCTATAGCTGCATCCACGGCTACACGGGCATTTTCTTTTTGGTTGGGAGGTGAATGAACTTTTAGGGTAAATTTATGGCTATAGTTTGTAGTAAGTGTGAGTGCTGTAGACAGCAGACGATAATATTTGAGTGATCGATCTATTGCTTCACGAGCGTTGCTGCTCGCTTTGACGGCTAGCATCAATGCATTGTGATCGTCATCCATCAAAAACTCGACTGAATCAAGTCCAAAGGCATCATTTTTAGTATATTTGACTGCTAGTTTCCAAAGCTTCCAGGTTTTATCTGTATCAATTCTTTGGTTTGGGTCAGATAGATAGTCCACGGGGATACCACATGCTTCAAAAATTTGCTCCGCATCTAATGAAGCACGCTTTAGCGTATTATATATGGCTGTTAGCCAAGTGCTGGATGTGGTGCATGTTGTTTCTTTTTTCATCTATAAGACTCTTAGTCGTAATCAGAATCAATTTTATTTGAAACCGGCGTTGTTTGTCTTCCTGATGTCGTGAATAGCGTGCTTTTTGACGCTTTCGGATTAACAATATTAATTTTGTTACTCTAAAGTATAGCCAGTGCTTCGTTTTAGTTGCAATGGCGGAAGCCTTTTTGACCGAACCGTAAGGTTCGGTTTTTTTCTCAAAAAACACAGTGGCCTAGAAGCTGTGTTATTTGTATAAAGTTGTAATTCAAAAGGTATTCATATGAATAAGTTGTATATGTGGATATTTAGTGTAATGACACTAATAGTATATACCTTAAATGCCCATGCAAAAGTGTCATCAAGGGAGGCTGACAAATTAGGCGTGGTGCTTACCCCTTTTGGATCAATTAAATCTGGTAGTCAGAGAGTGCCAGCATGGCATGGCGGTTTATCAACCGCGCCTAAAGGTTATATGGGAGCGGGTCAGCACCATATCGACCCTTTCTTATCAGAAGAAATAAGTTTCACGATCGATAGTAGTAATTATATTTACTTCAAAAAATATTTGACTGCTGGGCAGTTAGCAATGTTTAAAGCTTACCCAGGCAGCTTTAAAATGAACGTCTATCCAAGTCATAGAACGCATGCCATGCCTAACTGGATCAATCAAAATACCCGAAGAAATGCGAAGTCCTCATCCTTATCCAATCAGGGGGCGGGTATTAAAAATGCTTATGGGGGCATACCCTTTCCAATCTTGCATGGGCGTAATCGAGATAAGGCGCTTCAAGCTATATGGAATCACATGACTCGCTGGAGAGGGGTTTTTGTCACTAATAGTTTTACTGAAATAGCCGTACATAAAAATGGCAATTACACACCAGTATCGGTTCAACAAGAAGTCCTGTTTAATTTCCACCGTCCAAACAGCAATTTCAAGAGTATGGATAATGTACTTCTATATTTTATATCGTTTACTAAAGCGCCGGCTCTTTTGGCTGGTGGTGCATTATTAGTACACGAAACGCTTGATCAAGTTATAGATAATCGTGAAGCATGGGATTACAGTAAAAGTCAGAGACGAATTAGGCGTGCGCCAAATCTAGCCTATGACTCTCCAATCGCATCATCGAATAACACGCGCACGGTCGATGATACAGATATGTTTAATGGTGCGACTGACCGTTATGATTGGGCATATAAAGGGCTTAAAGAGTATTTTATCCCATATAATAATTATAAAATTGGCACGAAAGGCATAAAGTACGCAGATCTTGTGATGCCTGGCCATATCAATTCAGAATATTTACGCTGGGAGGCTCATCGAGTTCATGTTGTTGAAGCTAGTTTGAAGAAAAATGAGCGGCATATTTATCAAAAACGACTATTTTTCATTGATGAAGATAGTTGGGGGATAGCACTAGTTGATCAGTATGATCATCGAGGTAATTTGTGGCGTGTGAGCATGGCCTTATTGAAAAACTTTTATGAGCTACCAGGGGTCTTGGCAGGGGTGAATATATTTCATGATCTTCAAGCGCAAAGTTTTAGCGCAAATGGTTTATATTCAGAAGAGCATCAAGCGCCCGTTTTTGAGAGTGGTGCACCGAGTACACGGCATTTTAAGCCTTCTTCATTAAGGCAGCGTGTTCGTTAAACAATCTCGATAGTGATCCATAAGTAGTATGGTTAGTTTGATAGTTTGATAGTTTGATAGATTGATAGATTGAAAGATTGAAAGATTGAAAGATTGAAAGAAAAGGGAATGTGTCACTTCAATTTTATTTATATGACTGAAGTGACACAGAGTTTGTGTGACTTGATGTACTCAACGAAATTATCGTCTACCAGAGCGCCTCAAAGCAGCAGGCGTGAAATCTCTAGTTGAAAACCGATGAGCAAAATTGAATTTAGTGGGTTCTTCATTGGCTAAGCCACTGGCAATATATCGCCCTGATACCAAATCATAGAAAACATCAACAGTCGTTAAATTTACACCTATATCATAAAAATACTTATTGTGAGCTTCAGCAACACGCCAAATATCGCCGTGCCCGTCATAAAACTCAGCTGTGAGAATGGCCCAAGTATCCTCGTCAATATAGAACGTGCGTTTGGAGTATATGTTTCGTTTCCCCTGCTTCAAAGTCGCCATTACTTTGAAAACTCGGTGTAACTCATATCGAGCATATTGGTTATTAATATGTGAGGCTGTAATAATGTCCTTATATGTTAATGACTTATCGTCTAATTTATAAGAGTTATATGGCACATAAAGTTCTTGTTTTCCAATTAACTGCCAATCATAAAGATCTGGGGCACCATTATACATGTCAAAGTTATCAGAGGTGACAAGGCCATCTGATGCTGTCCCTGGGCTGTCATAACTAATTTGAGGTGCTCTACGAACACGGCGTTGGCCGGCATTGTAAATCCAAGAGCGTCTAGGCTCTTGTACCTGATCAATCGTTTCATGCACAAGCAATACATTACCTGCTAAGCGAGCCGGTGACTTGATTGCTTGTTTGAAGTAGAGCATGACATTGTCATCATTATTCTTTGAATAGTCCTGTAGTTCTGAACGATCCGAAAACTCTTCATAAAATGTAATGGGCGTAAACTGGCCATTTTCAGTGGGGGACGCTTGTATATACGTTCTATCTAATGCACCCCCTCTGAATCTTCGTATATGATTCCAGAGCACTTCTAAAGCACTCTGAGGGATAGGGAAAGGATAGTTGCCTGAGGAGTTTTTGAGGCCATTACCGCTAGGCAGTAGCTCTGCATTCAGCGCATTGTCATTGATTACATTAATGAGTTTTTCTGAGTAACCCGCAGAACGATGCGTTTGATAGATGGGCATAGTGAAGGAGCTGTATTTATTGAACATGGCTTGTTGGCCATCTGATAAGTGGTGCTTATATTGGGACATGTTATTTTGGTCAATGGTATGGATTACCATGTCGTCTGAATATGGGTCTATATAAGGCTGTCCGGGTAGGTATCCTGGTGGAATGGTTTTTAAGCCTCCTGTCCAGTCGGGAATGCTATTGTCTGCATTACCAGATTTTTCTGCACCAATAGGGGTTAGATCTTTACCTAATCTGGCGGCAACTTCAGGTGATACTTTTGCTAAAACACTGGTCGTAAAAATCAGCATAAATGCAGTACTAACAGTGCAAAGATTTATAATTAACTTCATTAATAATTACCTAAAAAATTTAAGACTCAATTTGTCTGATGTGTCATTAAAAGGATGTATTTTACTGATGCTTAATAAGCGCAAGTTCTGCGTGCTGGTGAAATGTGATAGCTTTTTTATTTCCTTTCTGAATCGCTAAACGAAACCAGCTATCAGCATATTGGAGTGCGGAAATGATGTAAGCCTTGCTTGTTGAATTTCCAGATTCATTATTGAGCTTATTGTCTAATGAGATGTTTTCAGCTGTTTGATAAAAACATTCACCAATAGTTAATGCCGCTTCATGAGGTAAGCTGGTATTTTTATAGTGGGTATGCTCAAAACAGTGTTCGTAGGGAGGGGGGGTTATGAAGGAACTGGCAAATACATTTGAACTGAAAAAAACGATTAAGCTTGAAAAGCGAACTATTTTTGTGACGCTCATTGGTTACCTCTTATATTATTTATTTTAGGATTCATAGATCAAATGTGTCATGAGCTTGACCGTAATAAATTATATAGTTTGCTTAATAGTGCTAGCCTGCTTTTCGCGCCAATTAGCGCTCTGTGAGCGACAGGACGTTATTTAAGTTGAAGGCAATTTGAAGGGGAGATGTTTTGTCAGGTTTAAGTTGAATTTGTGAGATTAATACGTCAATGACTGAGCCTCGTAATAATGACTCTTCTAAACTTAGGTTTTGTAATATATGAACCGTGCCCGGTTCGTTCATCTCATGTTTGAAGCACGAAACAGTGAATAATCGCGTTCCTTTATCGGGAAGTTTAACGACTGCTGAACCGGATAAATTGCCTTAATAGTGAAGGTGGCGCGATGGCACTTCCATAATACAGGGCAGAAAATTTTGCACTGACGGGTCGATGCGTTATAGGAGAATGAATTTGTTTAAAAATGGCATCTGCAACATCATCCGCAGTTAGATCAACACCAAGAGCTTTCATGATTTTGGATGATTGTTTCTGTGATGCCAGCATGTTTGTTGCTACAAACGGGGGCACCACATCGCAAACTTTAATGCCATGGGCTTGCCATTCCAGATCCAGTGCTTCAGTTAAGCCTTTTACTGCAAATTTGGACGCAGAGTAACTCGCGAATTCAGGAATACCATACAGAGAGCTTGCGGATGATACGTTGATCACCTGGCCATGAGCGCTCGCTTTAAGGTAAGGGAAGGCAGCATGACAACCATTGATAACGCCCATTACATTGACATTGATTGTGCGTTGGTGCTCGCTAACATCAAGCTCTTCAAAGGGGCTAATCGTTAAAATGCCAGCATTGTTAATTAGTAAATCCAACTTATGGTCTGACTGTGAGGCAAAATTATCAACAGCAGCTTTAACTTGATCACTATTAGACACATCGACTTGATAACAATGAACACGATGTTGATCCCAGGAAGCCGTTACCGTGTTTAAATCCTCTATATGTTGCCCAGCTAGTCCCAGGCTCCATCCTTCTTTATATAAACGTTCGGCTGTAGCACGGCCAATGCCACTAGACGCGCCAGTCAAAAAAACAGTTCTTATTGTCATGTTATCTCTCTAGTTAGTCATTACTGTGAAGTCAAAGATACATCTAGCGCTTACGAACGTTATGCTGCTTTGTTTTTCTCTTCCTTAGCATCGCGCTTTGTGGTGACTAAATCATTCATCTGGGGTTCTGCCATTTCATTTACCCAGCGGCCCCAAGTATATGGCCATAGCACGGGGTCACCGTCTTTATCGAGATACCAGCTCTGGCAACCTCCTACCCAAGAGGTGCCTTTCAGACCTTTTTTGATATAGTCATTAAAGGCTTTAATTGCTGATGGTTTAGGCTCTACTTCGTCGTATTCGCCCGCGCGCCACTTATCAATCATTTTTATGATGTAGTCTCCCTGTACTTCACTCATTGCAATCACTGAAAAATTACCTATTGGGGTATTGGGGCCAAGCATCAAAAAGAAGTTAGGATAGTTTGGTAGCAGCATAGAACGATATGCTTTGATCTTGTCTGACCAAGCCTCTTCTATATGTAACTCTTCTCGTCCTATTAAGTTCATTGGGCGCATGAAGTTGAAGGGATGAAAGCCTGTTGAAAGTACCAATACATCTAACTCATGAAGCTTACCGTCTTGGGTGATAATGCCCTTGTCAGTGATGCGTTCGATACCCTCTGTAATAAGGTGGGAATTTGGCTTTTGGACCGCCTTGTAAAAGGTTTTGTTTATGATTACGCGTTTACAGCCAACTTGATAATTCGGCCTTAGTTTGTCGCGCAGCGAGCGTTCTTTGATGCTCAAACGCAAATTAATTTTGCATAGAAATTCCAGCAGATTCTTCTGAAAGAAGTGTCCAGTTACTGCTTTGGTGAAGAGGTGTTCCATGATGAAAGTAGAGAGCTTGCGCATCAGCTTTACTAACGACGGGTACTTATTCATGCGTTGTTTCATCTTCTCAGAAACTGAGAAATCACTCAGGGGCATTAACCATTGAGGTGTACGTTGAAATACACTGACGTCAGCGCCCGAATCGATTAGTTCAGGAATTGCTTGAGCAGCAGTTGAACCTGTTCCGATAACACCCACACGCTTTCCACTATTTATCGCTACGTCATGATTCCATTCTGCTGTATGGAACATTTCACCTTTAAAGTCATGCAGGCCCTTTATGTCAGGAAATGCAGGGTGATGCAGAATACCTGTTGCGCAAACAATGAAGTCGGCAGAGTATGTCGCGTTAAGCTCCGTTTCTATAATCCATTGACCCTCTTTATAACGTGCATCAGTGACTGTTTCGTTGAAACGGATGCTACGGTTAACATCGTATTTCTCCACAACATGTTCGAAGTACTGCTGTATTTCACCCCCTCGTGCAAAGAAATTACTCCAGTTAGGATTGGGTTCAAATGAATAGGTGTACATGTGGGCTGGTACATCACACGCCACGCCTGGATAGGTGTTTTCACGCCAGGTTCCACCAATTTTATCTTTCTTTTCTAGCACGGTGATATTAGTGATACCCGCCTTACGAAGTTTGATGACCATGAGTATGCCGGTCATACCTGCACCAATGATGACAACTGAAGGTGAGCGTTTAGTGGATGACATAATTTGGCCTCAATCGTATTTAATTTATAACATTCTAGTAAGTGGGGGGAAGTTGAACCATGGGGAAATGAGACCTATACTTGTGATATTAAGACATTTCTATCAGGCCCTAGAGTCGAAGCATGGCAAAACGAGACATCAATAGCATTCGCATCATCCACAGCTATGCCCTTGAGAAAGGCATGGACAGCGAAAGCTTGTTGCGTGGAACGAGGATCGAAGCGAGCCAATTGCGCGATAGTGAAAGCCAGATTGATGACGAACAAGAACTTCATGTACTCCACAATTTGCTGGATTACTTCGGTGACCCCTTTTTGTTAGGCGTAGAATTAGGCTTACGTTATCAATTAACTAGTTATGGCATTGTAGGTTATGCATTGCTTTCTAGCGAAACGCTGAGGAAAGCCTCTGTATTAGGCATGCGTTATTTGGCGTTGACCTACGCCTTTTCAGACATTTGCTTAAGTGAGCAGGATGACGAGTTTTTTCTGACATTTAATACCACGACACCAGGTAAGTTAGGTGAATTGGTGTTGATCCGGGATATCTGGGCTGTCAGTATCATCTACAAAGACCTATTTGCTCTGGAGCAAATGCCTTTTAAGCTAGAGTTGTGTGTGGATGAACCTCAATATAGACAAGATATTGGTCCTTCAGCACTAGACGCTAGCGTAGGAGGGCATATTGTTTTTGGTGCTTCTCGAAATGCTTTCGTAGGTGCATCTCATTTGCTGGATTTACCCCTACCCAAAGCAAATGACTTAACCGCTCGTTTATGCGAAGCGCAATGTCTTGACTTGTTACAAAAAAAGCAAGCATGGCAAGGTTTGTCTCAACAAGTTAGGGGGATTCTGTTAAGAGATGGTTTAGATACGTCAATGGAAAGCATCGCAAATGTGTTGGCAAGAACCACTCGCACGCTTCATCGGCAATTAAAAGAAGAAGGCACCACTTGGCGGCGATTGAGAGATGATGTCCGTACGGGTTTAGCAGTAGAATTATTGGCACAACCAATACAGCTAGATGAGATCGCCGAACGGCTTGGTTATAGCGATGCCACTAATTTCAGTCATAGCTTTAAACGCTGTAAAGGTTGTTCACCTAGAGCCTATCGAAAGCAGAAAGGGCTAGGCGGCTTTCAGTGAAAAAGGGCATATTTATTTGTGCTTAGCAGGATAGATAGGGTTAGCAGGGTAGATAGGGTTAACAGTAAAATAGACGCGTCTATTTTGTTAGACTCTGAAAAGCCTGAAAGTATCGCTCGGGTGAGCAAATAGATTTGCTGGTCATCCTTAATTTGAATTCAGGCAAAATTTATAAAAGGTAAGCGCAATGGATATGGGTAAAGCGCATGGTGCGTTAAAAAAATATTTTGGTTATGACGCCTTTCGCTTAACACAAGCCTCGGTGATTGAGCGAACACTCAATCAACAGTCGAGCTTAGTGATTATGCCGACGGGCGGGGGTAAGTCTATCTGCTATCAGCTACCTGCTGTTTTGCTAGATGGTTTAACGATTGTTGTTTCGCCTTTAATTGCATTAATGCAAGACCAAGTAAGCGCCTTAAAAGCAAATGGCATCAGTGCCGAGGCCTTGAATAGTACTTGTATCAGTGAAGAAGAATCCCGCATTAAGCAGCAAGTCGCATCGGGCGAGATAAAGCTCTTGTATGTCTCACCAGAGCGCGCGGTATCCTGGAGCTTTTTGCAGTGGCTGAGGGATATAAATGTTGCGCTAATCGCAATCGATGAGGCGCATTGTGTCTCTATCTGGGGTAACGACTTCCGCCCTGAATATACGCGTTTAACGGAATTGACACAGTTATTTCCTTCAGTTCCGGTAGCGGCTTTAACTGCGACAGCTGACACTGCGACACAACAAGATATTCGACAACAGCTCAAACTGCATAACGGTGAAGTATTTGTTTCAAGTTTCGAACGTAAGAATATTGAAATTGATGTTTTGCCAGCGAAGAACCGTATTCAAATCATCTATCAATTTCTTGAGGGGCATCAAAAACAAGCGGGCATAGTGTATTGCTTAAGTCGCCGCAGTACCGAAGAAACTGCGGCTAAATTAAGGCAAGCAGGTTATAAAGCGAGCTACTATCATGGTGCGATGAACAGTGACGATCGAGCCGCTGTACAGGACCAGTTCCTGCGCGACGAAGTCCAAATTGTATGCGCGACAATCGCCTTTGGTATGGGCATCGATAAACCGAATATTCGTTGGGTTATCCACTATAACTTGCCTAAGAATATTGAAAGCTATTACCAAGAAATTGGCCGAGCAGGGCGAGACGGTGAAGATGCACAGGTGCTCTTGTTTGCGGGTTACGGTGATATGAAAACACTCACTGGTTTCGTAGCAGACAGCGGGGCTGACGCTACGTTTAAACAGGTTCAACTCGCTAAGCTGAGCCGAATGTGGGAGTTCAGCCAAACGCTTTCATGCCGCACTAACTTTATTCTTAACTACTTCGGTGAGCATCGTGAGCAAACGTGTGGGCATTGTGATCATTGTCTGAGCCCACCAAAGACCTTTGATGGCACGGTGATCGCACAAAAGGCTTTATCGGCCTGTCTTCGCTTAAAGCAAAGAGATCAGAGCGTGGGCATCAATATGTTGGTCGATGTATTGCGTGGATCTTCAGGCCGAGAGCTTATGGAGCGTGGTTTTAATACGATCAAAACCTACGGTGCAGGAAAGGATATTTCCTGGAAGGACTGGTTTCATTATATTACGCAGCTACTTGACCGAGGTTATCTTTCTATTGATTTTACTCAAGGTAATACGCTACATCGAACAAAGCTCTCGAATGATGTCTTAAAAGGGGTCGCAAGTGTCATGTTGTGTGAACCTCAAGGCCTAAAACTTAGTAAGAAAGAGTTGAAACCGACTGATTTAAGTCATGAAGAAAGCAAGCTATTGGATGCCTTGAAAGCACTACGTCGAAGTATTGCTGAAAACAACAATACTCAAGCTTATACCATATTTTCTGATGCCTCCTTGAAAGATATGGCGAAACTTAAACCGGGTAACTCAGCAGCCTTTTTAAAGGTAAGTGGTGTGGGAGAGCATAAGAATGAAAAGTATGGTGAGGCCTTTATTTCACTGATCTGTTCAGTGGTTGTTGAAGAAGACAGGTTGATTGCAAATGCTTCTCCAGTGACAAAATTAGCAAAGAAGGTAACTCCGAATGATTTTGCAATGCCAAAAATTGCAGATACTCACAAAGCGACATTTGAGTTATATAATTGCGGTCTTTCAATCAAGGAAATCTCTAAAGAGAGAAACCTTAAGCCCACCACTATTCAGGCGCATTTGTTTCGGCTTGCATTTCATGGTGAGGATATAGACCTTTCAACAATGATATGTGACGATAAAACTAAAGCGATTCAGGAACTGTGGTCGAGTCTTGGTAAGCCAAACAAAATAAAACCTGTCTTTGAAGCTTCAAATGATGATTTTGAATGGGAGCATATTCGCTATGCCGTTAGTCTGGCTAAATATGAGCCGTAACCAATATAGCTGATTTCTGCTGTAATTATTTATTACCTTGAAATATCTTGGCTTATATCTTTAAGGAATCAGCAACTAAAAAGGCGAGTTCCAAGACCTGGTCTGCATTGAGTCGTGGGTCGCATTGTGTCTTGTAACATTCTGCCAGGTCAGCATCACTAATTTGATAGGCACCGCCGGTGCATTCTGTGACATGTTGTCCGGTCATTTCCAAATGAATGCCGCCAGGATGTGTACCTTCAGCTTTGTGAGCCTCAAAGAAGTGTCTAATCTCCTTCAGGATGGAATCAAAGTTTCGGGTTTTGTAGCCACTCGACGCTCTTATCGTATTGCCATGCATCGGGTCGGAACTCCATACTACATGTCGACCTTCTTGCTTAACGCGGCGTAGCAGTGAAGGGAGCTTTTCGGCTAGATAATTTACGCCCATACGTGTGATCAGGGTTATTCGACCTGGTTCATTTTCAGGGTTCAAGGTATCTATTAGCTGTATGAGTTCGTCTTCTTTCATGCTTGGCCCAACTTTCACGCCAATAGGGTTGTGAATACCTCGGAAAAATTCCATATGAGCATGATCGAGCTGTCGAGTCCGTTCACCTATCCATAACATATGTGCTGAGCAGGCATACCACTTTCCCGTTAAGCTATCATTACGTGTTAAAGCCTGTTCGTAGTTTAAGAGCAGAGCCTCGTGAGAGGTAAAAAGTGTGGTTTCATGTAAGGCTGGGGTATTGAGTCCGTTAATGCCGAGAACTTCCATAAACGAAAGCGATTCCTGAATACGATTGGCTATATCCAGATATCGATCTTTCTGCGGATTATTCTCTAAAAATGCCATGTTCCACCGATTTACCTGGTGAAGATCTGCGAGGCCGCCTTGGGCAAATGCACGTAATAAATTCAGAGTAGATGCCGAGCGATAATATGCTTCGATTAAACGATCCGGGTCCGGCTCACGCTCATTTTTAGTGAAGCCGAATCTATTTACGATATCACCTCGGTAACTTGGTAATGAAATACCGTTAAGCTCTTCGAAGTCGGCAGAGCGTGGTTTAGCGTACTGACCGGCCATGCGGGCAACTTTAGTTACCGGGCAGTGGCCTGCAAAGGTAAGCACAATGGCCATCTGAAGGATGACTTTAAAGGTGTCACGAATTTTAGGTGCATTAAAGTCATCAAACGATTCTGCACAGTCGCCTCCTTGCAGCAAAAAGCCTTTTCCTAATGCGACCTCAGTGAGTTGTCGGCGTAGTTCTCTTGTTTCAGCTGCAAAAACTAAGGGAGGGTAGCCATGTATTTGCTGTTCTACTTCCTTTAACTTAGCCGCGTCACTGTAAGACGGTTGTTGCAAAATCGGGAAATTACGCCAGCTATCGGGCTGCCATTGAGTCATAGTCGTATCCAAGTTAAAGCTGCTTTGTATAGGGCGAGTCAAACATCACTTTGTAATAATGTCGTACTATCATAACGTACTACTTAACTGTACTACTTAACTGTACTACTTAACTGTACATTCATAGACCTGTTGTTTGCTTATTTTGTCACTTCTGGTTAATTGCGAGTGTTGCTCTAAGTTTGTCTTGGTTTGTATGAAATTGGAAGGTTGTGGGTAATCATCAATTAGTTGGAAAGGTTCAGGGGCGTCAAGTTTGATGACGGTGCCATCAGCATCTATAAAACCGCTCTCATTAGTGCGGATGGTCTTAGAGCGTTCCTCGCCAACCTGAAGCTCAATCTCACCTGATTGAACCGATACGTAGAGTCCTTTTTTTCCGCCTTTTGCTGTGTCTGGAGCAAAGAGTTGTTTAATATTTAACTTAATGGCGTCTGGGCGAGGTGCAGGGAAGCTTTGCATAAAGGCTGGGATTTGAGGCATTTCTACCGGTAGACTATTGATACTGGCAATGTAGTTGGCTTTTCCTTTATCCAGTATATGTTGGCCAACTGAGTTGTTCTGGTCGATCCCGCCTTGCCAAACACGGCTGTATAATCCGCTACCTTTACCATTCAAGATGAAATTAAGTTCCTCCGTAAAATTACTGCGCGCATCCGAGCAGCCTGCACCGCAAACTAAATCAAAGCCTGTACCTCGAATACCGATGGAGGCTACCGCAGTATCTACTTGATAGGCCGCTTTGTTAGTTTTGCCAATAGTGCCCGTCAATGCTCTCAAACCACCGGTAATCAGCCGAAATATTGCCCTGTCTTCCTTACCCGATTGATTAAACTGGTATTCGCTGACTTTAAATTCACTGTTGGCTTGCAGAGTAATTCGACCACCATCACGAAAAACCAAAGTGGCATAGGCATTATCGAAGCTATTGAGTTGATCGCTACTGTAGATGGGCGAGCCGATGGCGAGTTGTCGGTCTTGTGCCGTCTCAGTAGCGGTATTTTTTGCGATAACAATATTTTTAACCTCCACAGCTCTTGCTGCCACTGGCTCTGCCGTTTTAGTTCCTGCGTCAATGGCTGCCTGATTATCCTGTTCACAGTCTTTGTCGCAGAGTCGGACCGAGTAGTCGGATTTCTTAGTTTTAACCGTACCCAATGAGGTTTTGATTTCATAGTTTTCTGGCTTGGATTCCGCAATTTTACCGGTACTGGCGTGAACGCCACCAATATGCAATTCCATTTTGGCTCTTTCTTGACCGGCTTGGTTAGAAAAACTATTTACGCTGAAACTACTATTGGGTCTCACAGTAACTTTTGAACCATCGTTAAAAGCAATAATCACAAAGCTTCGTTCTGCTGTCTGAATATTGTCCCCCTGAAAGATTTCAGCGCCTTTGCCGATTAAACGGGCGGGTTGATCAGCTTGTTGGGCTGCACAACTACCACGGGAGAAATTCACCATACCGATAGCGCCATCAGCAAGAGTTTGTGTTGTCATGATCACTGTCGCTATAAATAAAACAATGATCTTCAGGTATGATGTTGACGGTACTGATTTTGACAGTACTAGGGCCAACCACGTCGTTAAGCGCAAGCTCGGAAAAAATAGTGTTAAGGTGTTCATTCGCAAACCTCAGGCTTTTTCTTCGTGCTGTCATCGAGCACATCTTCGACTTTGGCAAGCGATTTTTCGGCGCTATCTTCTTTTCGTTCTTCCTCCTGCTCTTCAATAGCGCTAGCTTGCTCCGACTCTGGTTCTGCCAATGCCAAAAATTGTGATAAGGGGTCGTTTATTTCCAGCTCTTCATTGAGAGCCACCACTTCAGTTTCATGAATATTTACTATTTGCTGATCGTCGGTAGACTGGGTGGGCGAGGAGACTGTGGTTAGCAGATAATCCGTTAACGCAGTGGCAGGACCTGTACTTGAACCGCTATATGAAAACGGTGAAGGTGCGCTAATATTATTAAAGTTACCATTAAGTGATTGTGCGCTGATGATGTTAAAGTCATCTCCGGCGAGGGCAATATCAGCATATGGGGAAAGCGCAGTGACGACTAACTGACCACCTAAGGTTGCGTTGCCATTAATAATCAAACGATCAAACTGGCTTGTGTCTAAACCTGCCAATTCTACTAACAGAGTTCCCTCAGCAGATTGGGTATAGTTGCCATCAATAGTGATGCTTCCGATAGAGAAACCGGGACTAATGATGGCGTCGTTATTATCTACATCACCTCTGAGTGTGCCAGTACCAATGACTTGACCACCATTCAAAACAAAGCTGGTAGTCGATATCGTGCCGCTATCCAGCTCCAAGGTTCCTGAATTTTGCATTAGGTTCGATCCCAGGAGCAAGGTGCCGCTTTGCGCAAGTACGGTGCCGGTATTTACAAATGTGGGGGTATTAAATGTTGTTGTGCCTGTACCCAAGCTCTGCTGGAGTGTGCCTTGATTGACGGCAGAACCCAAGGGGCTGACCGTTAGAGCAACATTGCCCTGTAAGTCTACAAGGCTGCCCGAACCAATATGAAAATCGTTAGTGATAATGACACTTCCTGCACTCCAACTCAGATCACCCTCAATTGTGAGATCCTGGCTTACAATATTACCACCAGTGAAACTCGTTGAGGTGCCTAAGTCGAGCGTGATTGCATTAGCAAGTAACTCTCCACTTTGAAGGTCGAAGCTTCCTGTATTTAAGGCAAAATTGTTAGCCAGTAGATTAAGGCCATTTAGTATCAGGTTGTTAGTGCCATTAAGGTTAAAAGAAGTCGCATTCGTTGTATTGAGAAAGCCACTACCGCTTAATTCACCTCCGCTCCAGTTAAACCCACCATTGATGTCGGTAGTGCCATCACCTCCGAAGATTCCGCCATCAATCGAAAGTTCAGTCCCGAGCGCAAAGACAGAGCTGTCAGAAAGATTATCCCCCAGAGTCAGGTTACCGCCGCTAATTGTAAGGCTTTCATTGGCTTGTAAGGTATTCAGAAATAAGGTGCCAGCGCTTTCATCAAAGGTAATGGTGATATCCGTGATCTGGTCAGGAATGGTGACATCGCTGCCATTGGTCGGAATAGCGCCACCCCAGTTGGCCGGATCGCTCCATAAACCATCAATGCCGCCGCTCCAGGTAAATTCGATCTGGTCGACATCCAGGGTGATAATGCCACTTGTTGTAGGCTTGCCAAAACTATCTAAAATGTTCAGGGTGAAGGTATCCAGACCTGAAAAGCCAGTATCTGCGGTGTAGGTGAGGGTACCGTCGTCATTATCAATTAAGGTTCCGCCGGGGGGCTGGGTAAAGGAGGCTATTTGCAGCGGGCCGGCATCGACGGTGAAGGTCGTGGCTTCATTGGATAAAGCATCCTGTAGCCCGTCAAACGTGACCGAATCATTGAACTGAATATTGCCAGCGCCTTTGATATTCCCTGGGTGCGCTAGGGTGGTGACTTCGTTAAAAGAAAGCGTACTGTCGGCTGCAATATCAAAGTCGCCAGGGCTATTGCTGATGGAGTTGAATTCGAATGAACCAGCGTTGATATTCATTGTGCCGCCTTGGTTAAAGGGTGTGATAGTGGTTTGGGTAATGGCGTCTCCTAACTTGTTGTAAATACCGGCGTTACTGAACAGCGCACTGGCGCTAGAGCCAATTTGGGCTGTGCCGGTGGTGACGGTGTTGTCGTTAAATACGCCGCCCACAAGATTATTGAACTGGCTGTTATTTTGTAGACGGATAATATCGGAGATTCCACCATCGCCATTCCAGTTAATCGTACCAGTATTATTCCATACTCTACTGTCTGCAATGTTTACAGTATTACCATCAATATTGACCGTCGAACCTGTTTGAGAGTCAAGTAAACCGGCTCCGCTGATTGTGCCACCGTTCCAGTTAAATACTTGTTGATCAAGAATGGCTAGCGTGCCATCACCGTTTAAGGTGCCGCCAGTCATGGTGATATCTGAGTGGCTAATGGTGACGTCTGTTGGAATGGTGATGCTTCCACCGGAGAATAGCAGGTCGCCGCTGCCCGAAAACGTTGTGCCATCGAGTGTACGATCACCAGCAAAATACTCGAGCGCGCCGGTGAGGTTGTAGATTCCTGAATCGGAACCATCTGTACGATGTTGCCAAGTGCCGGCATTCACATTTAGAATGCCGCTTTGGTTAAAAGGGGTGATAATGGTTTGGGTAGCGGAATCGCTCAGTTTGTTATAGGTGCCGGCGTTAGTGAACAGCGCACTGGCGCCAGAGCCAATTTGGGCTGTGCCAGTGGTGGCGGTGTCGTCGTTAAATACGCCGCCCACCAGATTATTGAATTGGCTGTTATCTTGCAGTTGGATAATATCGCTGAATCCGCCATCGCCATTCCAGTTGATGGTACCCGTGTTATTCCATATATGGCTATCTGCGAGTGTGACAACATTACCATCAATATTGACCGTCGAACCTGTTTGAGAATCGAGCATGCCATTTCCGCTTATTGTGCCGGCATTCCAATTAAATACTTGTTGATCGAGAATGGCGAGCGTGCCATCACTGTTTAAGGTGCCGCCAGTCATGGTGATGTCCGAGTGACTAATGGTGACGTCTGTTGGAATGGTGGTGCTTCCACCAGAGAATAGAATATCTCCGGTCCCCGAGAAGGTCGCGCCACTAAGGCTTCGGCTGTCTTCCGCGTACTCGAGAGTACCAGTAATATTATAAATTCCCGAATCTGTACCGTCGGTGTGATGTTGCCAGGTCCCAGCCGATATGTTCATCGTTCCTGAGTGATTAAAAGGAGCTGCGGTAAGTGTGGTGGTATCTCCCAGCTTGTTATAAATACCCAAATTGTTGAATTGACCTGTTTTGTCTAAACCAATTTGAGAAAAACTTGTCGTTACGGTGTTGTCGTTAAAAATTCCATCAGCGAGATTATTAAATACGGCATTGCTAATACGAAATACGTCACTAGTACCTCCATTACCATTCCAGTTGATGGTACCGCTATTATTCCAAACCCAGTCACCCCCAAGACTTACTGTATCGCCATTTAAATTAACCGTTGAGCCTGTTTGAGAATCGAGTATGCCTGTACCGGTAATGGTGCCACCATTCCAGTTTAGTGTTCCCTGGTCGGGAATGGCTAGGGTACCATCACCGTTTAAGGTGCCGCCAGTCATGGTGATATCTGAGTGGCTGATGGTGATGTC
>Ga0209290_1000284_pt1 | contig 43711 bp, 40 predicted proteins | sample EN1Hudsemesocosm_2_FD_184632 | JGI IMG/M metagenome (GOLD analysis project Ga0209290, IMG submission 184632) | Methane-oxidizing microbial communities from mesocosms in the Hudson Canyon - EN10B Hudson Canyon (SPAdes) (version 2) | ecosystem: Environmental > Aquatic > Marine > Cold seeps... | reverse complement strand
TGGTTTCATCCACCAAACAGTTATGAACCCTTAAGGCCTCCTGACCACGCTCATCAAATTGAGTGGCACTAATATATCGGGTATTAACGGAAAACCGTGCTAGGGACACAACATCCTGCTGGCGACTAAAACGGGCAAACCCTTTATACAAAAAATGCTCTTCAACAAATCGGTCACTAAGTTTAAGCATTTCATCCATCAACTGGTAAAGCAGTTCATTTAAGCTGCCATGATTTAGCACTAAAGTAAGCTGCGCGCCCTCCAGTTCACTAAATCCATTTTCCTGATGATCGGTGCCTGTCGTTTTTGACAAAGTTACATCCAACAAATAGTTATTGGGCCTTTTTTGAAAACCACTTAAATGAATGGCTCTTCCACCAACGTTTAACGAAGCCAATAAGGTTTGAACACTGGCAATATTAAACTGAGGGCTGAATGCATCCTTAAACAAATCACTGTGAGTGGCCATGAGCGGTAAATCCTGATGGCAATTAAAAGGTGTACTAACTTTGTGAGTAAATACATCAACCAGGGTAAACAATTCTCGTAATTCATGTTCTCGGGCTTTTTTAATGGCCAGAAAGACAGTTTGAATAATTTCAGAGGTGGGTAAATTAGGCTCCACTCGCCATTTACGGCCATAAACCAGCTTGCGGGGTTTGTTATTTCTATTACGGTCATAGTTATCAATCCCCACTACGCCCACTTGTAAAAATAAACCACCCTGATCGGTGGATACAAACACAGGGTAATCCGCACTGAATTCAATGTTATCCAATAGGGCCTCCACACTGTCCAAGCTGTGGTCAAAACCAAAATAATGTTGTGGGGTGCAGGTGGCACCATTTTCAAGGGTTACAACCGGAACCTTGGGCAGGTGATATTCACCCAAATTTAATGGGTTAAGGGTCACAGGCTCGTTTAATTTTTCATCACGATCAAACATAGTGGCGGGTTATTATTCCTTTATGGCGGTAAAATTTACCAAATCAACGGAATAACACTTTAAACAAGAGACCCTAGGCTTTTTTGATATTTCTTGCGCAATGGAGGGGTTTTTATTGGGTTGTGGTCGGAGATTGAAGGCAGAGAATTAAAAGCGACTGAGGTGTGGTAAACCTGTACGAGGCCACCCCGTGGCCGACCTCTTTAAATCGCCTTGCGATTTTGTCGGGCAGGGGCTACCCTCCTACCAAACCCAGCATGAACTGGCAGGGTTTAAAATCTAAAATGTTTTTACAAACTGTACTTGGACTGCTGCAGGTTTTTCAAAAAGTCACTGGCCGGCACCTCACCCACAATACGCAGCGCTTCTTGCTCGGTATTACCGTCATAAAACAGCACAGCCGGTGGGCCAAACAAGCCCATGTCCGATAACATTTGCAGCTGCTCATCGGTGTTATCGGTCATGTCCATTTGAATAAATACCACATCCTCCATGGCGGCCTTTACATGCTGCTTATTAAAAATTTCTTCTTCCATAATTTTGCAGGCAATGCACCAGTCGGCATAAAAATCCAATACCGCTATTTTGTTTTGCTGTTGCGCGTCATTTAGCGAGGCTTGCAGCTGGCCCTTAGTGGTAATCACACGCTTTTGCAGAGCCGGTACTGTCACCCCATTAATGCCATTGTTAACCATCACAGGATTAAAGCCCGCCAACGGTTTAAGCGGATTACCATTGCCCGAAGCCGCGCCCACCATGAGCATGACGCCATATAAGCTAAAGACTAAACCAAAGGATTTCCATAACCTGTGCCAGCCCTGAGTATTGCTCTCAAAGGCCCCTAAATAGGTGCCACTAGCAATCAACAACACCGCCCATAACAACATGGTCACGCCGGCCGGCACGATACGCTCCAACAACCAGATGGCCACACCCAGTAGGGCCACACCAAACACCCCTTTCACGGCGTTCATCCATGTACCGGCCTTAGGTAAAAAGCGGCTGCCGCCGGTGCCAATTAGCAATAGCGGGAAACCCATGCCCAAACCCAATGCCAGCAAAGCGGCGCCACCCAAAACGGCGTCACCTGTGGTGGAAATGTATACCAATGTGCCCGCCAAGGGTGCACTTACACAGGGGCTTACCACCAGGGCCGATAACGACCCCATAATGCCCACGCTCAACAACTGGCCACCCTTTTGTTTCTGGTTCCAGCCGTCCAGCTTGTCTTGAATCACCCTAGGCAGTTGCAACTCGTAAAAGCCAAACATAGACAGCGACAAGGCCACAAACACCGCCGCAAAGCTGCCCAGCACCCAGGGGGACTGCAAATACAGCGATACGTTGGCCTTGGCACCAAAATACCCCACCAACACACCGGCCAGGGCATACGTCATGGCCATGGCCAATACATACGTTAACGACATAACAAAGGCTTTACGGGTGGTGAGGCTGGCGCCCTGACCCACTATGATGCTGGATAAGATAGGAATCATGGGGAACACACAAGGGGTAAAAGCCAAGCCCACGCCCAAACCAAAAAAGATCAACAGCTGCCAAAAAATGTTACTGCTTTGCAACAACGCGGCGATAGATGAAACATCACTGGCATCCACCTCTGGGCTGGTTGCCGCGGTATTAGCAACTGTGGTCACCACAGCGACCTTCACCAGTCCATCTTGAGCTTTGGGGGTTAAGTTAGCCTTAACCGGCGGATAACACAGGCCTGCCTCGGCACACCCTTGAAAGCTTAATTTCAATGGCTGGCTAGCGTCTATGGCCGCACTGGCGGTTAACTGGTGCTTGAAAATTTGCACTTGGCCAAAGTACTCATCTTCCTTTTGAATAGGGCTTTGCTGGTAGGCAAGCGGGATGCTCTTGCCATTTTGCTTTAAGGTAAGGCGGTTCAGATACAAATAGTAATGATCGGCTATCTGCCAGCTTAAAGTAACCGTGTCTTGCTGATACTGTACTTGGTAAGGAAATGCCTGCTCTACTGGCAGGAAATCGGCCTGTTGCGCGCTGCTGACGGTTGAAAACACCATGACACTCAGCAATATTAAAACTTGGTAGAGGTGGTTACGCATATTTAGACACTCCTTGAATTGATAACCCTATGATAAATTGCAATTGTTAAGGAAACCTTAAGGTTGGCAATTGCATACTATCAATCTCGGCAATTAGACCGTATTTCAAGAATAAATCAGGAACTGGTTCATGCTTCTTACAAGACACTCTTCAGCCTCCAGATTCGCCCTGGGCCTCTTATTATCTTTAGTGCTATTAAACAGTGCCCATGCAAAGGATGGTGAGTGGCTAACAGAGCTGGATTTAAAGCAATACCCAAACAAAGTAGTGTACATTGATTTTTGGGCATCCTGGTGTGGCCCTTGCCGTGATTCTTTTCCGTGGATCAACGCCATGCAGGAAAAATACAAAGACAAAGGCCTAGTGGTTATTGGCGTTAATCTAGATGCTGAACCCGAGGCCGCCAAGTTGTTCCTAAAACAAAATCCGGCCAACTTTAAATTATTCTCAGACCCCACTGGCACCCTGGCCGAAAAATATGAATTGATTGGTATGCCCAGCTCGTTTGTTATTGATGGCACCGGCAAGCTGCGTCATCGCCATGTGGGATTTAAGAAGAATAAAACCGACCAATATGAAAAAAGCATCGTGTCTTTATTAAACGAATTACTAAACCAAAAAATCAGCCTGGCGCAGGAGTAAACCCATGAAAATTGTTGTATTAACCATGTTGTTAGGCAGTGCATTAATTAGCGGTTGTAGTTCTTTAGGGGTAAAACCCTGGGAGCGCGACATTCTGGCCCGTGATGATATGGCGCTGGAAAACGCCAGCATGGACAGCGCCTTTGACGATCATATTTATTTCAGCAAGGAAGCCAGTAGCGGAGGCAAAGGCTTTGGTGGAGGTGGCTGCGGATGCAATTAATATTCAATGAAGTAACCCATGTACAAAGTAAAACTTTATTGAATACGACAGCAGGTGTAGTAAATGAATAATTCAACTTTAAACACGGCAAAAAACAAAAACGTGCGCAAGCTTCTGCAGTCGGCCTCAAGTTGCCTGTTAGGCGCCACAGCCGTAACCGGTGCGCAAGCCCAAATCAATGACGAGGGCTGGCAAACTGATATCGCGGTGCTGGCGTATTCCGAGACCGACCGCGTGAGCGCGTTTGAACCAGCCATTGCCGTTAAAAAAACATTTGATGACGAAAGTGTGGTGGGTTTTAAACTGGTATTTGATGCCTTAACCGGTGCCTCGGCCAACGGCGCGACGCCCAGCGACACCCCGCAAACCTTTACCCGTCCATCAGGCAAAGGCAGTTACACCGCCGCCAATAACGAAACACCCTTGGACGATACTTTCCGTGATACCCGCATTAACTTTACCGCCATGTATGAAACACCCTTGGCAGACCGCATGGATAAAGTTATTTGGGGGGCCAATGTTTCCAGCGAACACGATTTCATTAGCCTGGGGGGCAGCGGTACGTTTATGCGCGACATTAATCAGCGCAATACCACCTTAAGTGCCGGTTTTTCCTTTGAAGTGGACACCATAAAACCCGTGGGCGGCTCCCCCATTGCCCTTAACGAAATGCAGGTGGCTGGCCCGTCTACCCGTGGCGGCGATGAAAGCCGCACTATGGTGGAAATGCTGTTAGGCGTTACCCAAATCATCGACCGCAATACTCTTATGCAATTTAACTACGGGCTGGCGGTGAGCAATGGTTACCACACCGACCCCTACAAAATTGTGTCTGTTGTAGACGACAATGGCGGCCTTATCCCAGCCAATGGTTTAAATGGCACCTATCTATACGAAAGTCGCCCGGATGCTCGCACCAAACACAGCGTATTTTCCAAAGTGAAACGCTTTGTGGGGGGCGATGTGGCCGATATCTCTTACCGTTACATGTGGGACGATTGGGGTGTGGCATCAAGCACAGTAGATATGCACTACCGCTTTAACATGAGTCGTGGCTGGTATTTAGAACCCCATGTTAGGTACTACAGCCAGCAGGCGGCAGATTTTTACAACACCAGTATCACCACCACTCAGGCCGATGCCATTGTGGCGGCGGGTGATAATTTAACCGCCGACTATCGCTTGGGTGAAATGGCCGCCACTACGCTGGGGTTAAAGCTGGGTTTCTTAACGCCTGGCGGTAACAAAAGCAGTGTGCGCATTGAGTATTACAACCAAACCAGCACTGCCAGTAATGTGATTGGCAGCCAAAGCAGCCAGGACCTGGTGCCGGATGTGGACGCCGTGATTATGCAGTTTAATTACAGCTTTTAACCATAAAGCAGAAGCGTTAAATGAACCAATGTACGAGGCTGCTTGCATGCCGGCAAGGATGCCGGTAGTAGGGTAATGCAGGAGCGATTACCGAGGCGATTTTTTATTCAGTTTGCAATTAGGTTAGCCGATTTAGAAAAGATGTTAGCTGGTGCTGGGTATGATTAAAATCAAATCATCCAGCAGCTGCTACTCTGGTCGCCTGCAAGCAGCCTCGTACCAGTTCAAACCTAACCTGTAAACTTAGCGATGTTACCTAAATCCAAACATCAAAATTTGAATCCAAAGCAAGACACCGTTATTGTGCACACTAATAATCCCGCTTAATATTATTTAGGGCAAAAAATGGCCAACCCCTACACAGTAGAAAAAACCGAACACGGCTTTGTGGGCCGCTTTCAAGCCATGGCGAGCCCTTGCGAATTATTAATGGATTTGCACGATGCCCTGCTTGCCCAACAATTTATTCATGCATGCTACACAGAAGCTAAGCGCATCGAACAAAAATTCAGCCGCTATGTTAATACCAATTTCATGTTCAAATTAAACAACAGCCATGGCAATGCCCTTGAGCTGGATGACGAAAGCGCCCTACTGATGGATTTTGCGTTTACCTGTTACGACATGAGCGATGGTTTGTTTGATGTAACCTCGGGAATATTACGCCGCGCCTGGAAATTTGATGGCTCAGACCAAGTCCCCACAAAAAAACAAATTGAAGACCTACTGCCTTTTATCGGCCTAAACAAAACCACCTGGCAAAAACCGCACTTCACTCTACCCAAGAACATGGAGCTGGATTTTGGTGGCATAGGCAAAGAATACGCGGTGGATCGCTGCCTGCAAAAAGTCACTGAAAAAATGAGTAGTCAGCGTATTCCAGTGCTGTTAAATTTTGGCGGCGATTTAGTCTGCAACGGCCCGCGCTTTCATGGTGGGCCGTGGCAGGTGGGCATAGAGTCGGTGGGAGGCGGCGGTTCGGCCGTGGTGAGTTTAAGCACTGGGGCACTGGCCACCAGTGGTGACGCTAGGCGCTTTTTATTAAAAGATGGTATTCGTTATTCCCACATATTAAACCCCAAGACAGGCCGCCCTATTATGGGCGCTCCCAGGTCAGTAACCGTGGCAGCACAAACCTGTGTGGAAGCCGGTTTGTTATCTACCCTGGCCATGCTACAAGGTGCCAACGCCAAGTTATTTTTAAGTGAACAGGATGTGATGCACTGGCTTCAGGATTAATTCGTCTTCAACATTTTGGCCATGACCTCGGCCATTTTTTTATCAGCAGAATTTTGGCTAACCGATAAACCGTCAATGGTGCCCTGCCTGTTTTTGTTGGGTTGGTTTTGTCCGGCCTTCCATTTTCCTTCCATGGCCGTCACTTTTATTTCAAACCCCACAATGGCCCCCAGTAGGGATTGAGTAAACGCTTTGGGGGCATCACTCACCGACCAAGGGTCTTTTTGCTGCGATTCATGTTGCGCAGTAAGTTTATTAAGCATCTCCAGCTTCCACTCATCCTCATGAATAAATGCCAGCTCACCTCTTACATGCACCGCCACATAGTTCCAGGTGGGTACCACCTTGCCATGCTCTTGTTTAGTGGGGTAATAATTAGGTGACACATAACCATTGGGGCCGTGAAAGATCACCAGTACAGAAGCACTGTTATCCAATTCCTGCCACAGTGGATTGGCCTTGGCCAAATGCCCCCATAAAACATGTTCACCGGCGGCCACTTCTTTTAATATAAGCGGAATATGGTTGGCCTGCGTTCCGTGCTGACCAGTGGTCACCAAGGTCGCCAATGGATAAGCCTTCATCATGGCTTTCATTTCATCAACATTATCTTGTTGAAAACTTTTAGGTTGGTACATGTCAATCCATTAGCGCATTACGCGTATTCACAATTACACGGGGATTCAACATTCTAGGGAATGGCAAGACAAAATAGAAGAGTACAGGAGCGCATTAAAAAGGCGGTACAGATTTAAATAGGGGCCTTTCCACTTCATATCACATTAAGACCAGAGTAACGCGCTGCATCTATATATAGAGCATTTTAGAGTCTATTTTGGCGCTAATCCTAAGTCATCAAGCCGTAATAGTATTTCGATTTTACGGGTTTTGGCCACCTCTAACCATGACAGGTTTTCTCTGGCCCCAAGAATAGCGTAAATGGAATTCAGCCCCATGCCTTTCATGGGCAATAGCTGGGCGTATAATTCATAAGGGTCCATGGCCATAAAATCTTCAACCGAATGAATCTCTACCTCGGCCAAAATCTCTTCACTGCGTGGCCCAAAACCATTTAGGTCCCTGAGTCTTTTAGGCGGTTTTGGATATACATTTTCCAGATTCATTTTACATCTCTTAGTCTGGCACCATAAATGTGGCACCGTTAAACAGATAGTTTTTCATATCCCAGTGGTGATTGATATTTATCTTTTCAGGGCTGGGGGATTAAAGGTGAGAGTTCACCTTTAAGGGCACCTCTATTAACAAGAGAGTGCTGCTATTTCATGCCGCCCATAGTATTCAAGGCGGCATGAAAACACAGTTTTCAACGTAGGCGACTAACCTTCCAGTTGAAACGTTAAGCCTGCATTTTCTTGCAAGCGATCAATCAACAAATCCCCCATGGCAGATGCTGGGGTCCAGATGCCACCACTGGCCGCGTTGGGATTTTTCAGCAAACACACGGCGCTTTCACTGATCATCTTACAGGTTGAACCGTAACCAGGGTCCTTGTCTCCTTTAACGCTGGCCATTAAACGCTCGCCATTGTCGTTGGACCCGGCAAATAACACATCGTAAAAACCGGTTTCACGCTCTTCCTTGCTGGGGCCTTCGCCCGGTTGCATGGGGTCGTTGGCCATGGACTTATCTTCCGCCACTGCTTTTGCCATGGCTTCGCCTTTTTCACCCGGGCCGGTGAGCATCATTTCATCATAAACAAAGTTGTCACCGTAATCATGGGCCAACAACAAATTACTACGATGAATATTTTTGGTATTAATGGTGGCCATCACAAACGGTGCCGACCAGCTGTTTAGGTCTTCATCATAAATGGGGGTCATACCGGAAGGCTGCTGCGGGCCGCTAAAGGATTCAGTTAACGCAAATGGGTTGGTTAATACCTTAATTAGCTCGGGGTTTTTAGCCGCGGCTTTCATGGTGAGTCTAAAACTTTCCAAAGTGCCACCCGAGAAAGTGCCCTTCATGGCGCGTACTCGCCCTTTAATGCGCGACAATGGTTTACCCAGTGTTTGCTTGGCGGCAGTTTGTAAAAAGTGTACACCTAAATCAAATGGCACCGAGTCAAATCCACAGGAGAATACAATACGCGCGCCACTTTTCTTGGCCGCCTCACCGTGCTGCGCAATCATTTCATGCATCCAGCCCGGCTCGCCACATAAATCAACATAATCGGTGCCGGTTTCACTGCATACTCGCACTAAGTCAGAGCCGTATTTTTGATAAGGCCCCACCACAGTTAATACCACCTGCGTGCTGTTCACCATATCTAGCACCGACTGAGGGTCGTTTGCATCAGCTACTATTAAAGGCACATCTTTAGGGATGCCCATCTCGTCCCGCACTTGGTTTAACTTTTCAATACTGCGCCCGGCCATGGCCCACTTAACGTCGCCGTTAACGCCGTACTGTTTATTTAAATATTCACAGACTAAACGGCCTGTATAACCAGTCGCGCCATACACCACGACACCAAATTCACGATTACTGGACATAAAACTATCCTTTCATTTTATTATGGTTATTTTAGGAAGTATTTTTTAGAAACACTTTTTTGAAGGGATGGGTGACCTTTAAGGGGCCACCCGGCTCTTAAGGAATTAAGAGAAATCTGCAATCTTTTCGTTAAGCACACCGGCCAATAACGGGCTGGACTCTGAACGTTCAAACGCCGCATCTATAGCTTCATAACGCTTTTTCACCACCTTGCGATAATTGGGGTGGGTGAAGATGTACAGTTCTTTATTGCTGATGGCTTCCACCACACGCTCGCCCACAATTTCAGGGGCCAAACCGTTATCGATAACGTTTTGCATGTGCTTGGCAATGGCCGATGAAGTGGCGGAGGGCTTTTGGCTTTCTTTACTTTCTTTTAAGTCGGCCGGTTTGTTGCGCTCGGACAAATTAATGCGTGTTTTCACAAATGCAGGGCACAATACCGACACCTGAATATTGTGCGGTTTAAGTTCGGCATACCAGCTTTCAGACATACCCACCACCGCCACTTTAGTGGCCGTGTAAGCGCCTGCCATAGGCACGCCAACCATGCCTGCCATGGACGCCACGTTAATTACCCAACCACCCTCACCATGTTCTTTCATTAAAGGCACTATGGTTTGGGTGCCGTAAATCACGCCCATTAGATTCACATCCAATACCCAGCGCCAATCTTTGTCGTCGGTTTGCTCCACTACCCCTGGCTTGCTGGACACACCCGCATTGTTCACCAGCATATGCACCTTGCCAAAACGTTCGATGGCTTTTTTGGCCAGGTTTTGCCATTGAGCAAGGTCGGTCACGTCCATTTTAACGGTTAATACTTCAATGCCTTCGCTTTTCAGCTTTTTTTCGGCAATGGCCAATTGCGCCACATCGATGTCGCCCAATACTACATTCATGCCTTGTTTGCCCATGGCACGAGCCACGCTAAAACCAATGCCTTCTGCGCCGCCACTAATGACCGCGGTTTTTCCTGAAAATTGACTCATACCGACTTCCTACATTTTTATATTGTTAAATCAGTGCCACGGCTATCTGGCCGCGGCGCGCTTTAAACTAGACGCTGTCCATCAACTCAATTTGAGGCGCACCGGCCATGCAGCCGGCCAACTCTTTACCAAAGTTGCGGTAATGATCAGTCTTGCCGTGGGCCTGAAGTGCCGCGTCGTCTGCATATTGCTCCAGCACTATGTAGGTTTGCTTGTCTTCACGAGACTGATGTAGGGCATACAAGAGACAACCGGCTTCGTTGGCGTGTACCGCCGCCGTAAGCTGTTTAAAAATAGCTTCAAATTCTTGATTTTTACCCGCTTGAACTTGCAATTTTGCGGTTACACCAATAGCCATTTGTATCCCCTTTTAGGTAATGCCAATAATTATAATATTTATGCGCTTTGCCCTATGAAGCTCAGGGGTCATTTGCCATGAAAACTCGTTGAGTTTCATCATCACACAATCGCTTTCGCAGTAGAAATGCAGAATTAGAATACCTTATCATTAGCGCTACTGATAATGACCTCCAAGGTCATATAGGTAGTTAAGGTTCAGATTATTTGAAACAAACGATAAGAAAGATTACGGCTTAGCGCCTAAAAATACAGGGTATAGGGGCATTGTGAATACTAGGAAAATCAATGGCTAACACGGCACTCATGGTTAATGTTTTTTTGGAGGGTACTTTTAGCTGACCTGGTCACTTTACCTGCTCGTATTCAAAAACCTCCTCGATGTTTAGATTAAATAATCGTGCGGTTTTGAAGGCCAGGGGCAAACTGGGATCAAATTTTTCTTTTTCTATGGCGTTAATGGTTTGCCGCGACACCTCAAGTGCCGCCGCCAGTTGAGCTTGAGTCATGCTCCGTTCGCCGCGCAAAATCCTAATGTTATTTTTCATGACGTCTCTTCGCTATTGAAAGCGTCTGTTGCCCACTATCATGCTCACCGCAAAGGTAAGGCACATCAACAAAATTAGGTGTGAAATCTCGGGCTGAAAACCAATGAGCCTAATATCTTCCAGTAGTTCATAACTGCAGCCGGCAATAAGCCCCACTCCCAGGGTAACGGCAGATGCATCTAGAAATATTTTTTGCTGCATTTCATCCATACCTTTCACCTGGCGAATATTTGCCAAGATCATCACCGATCCCAGGGCCAAATTTGCCAACACAGCCATAATCGTAAGGACTGTATTAAACTCCCACAAAAATTTAGGGCCAAAGGTGGCCACTGCCATGCTAATTACACAGGCGCCAGTCCAAAGCATCACACGGCGCATATTATGGATATTGCTGGCTTGCCAGCCGTTGGCGCTTGAATCTGTTTGCTTCATTGGCCAATCCGTCCCTCTAGTTTAAACCCCGCTTTAACACGACAAATGTAAAGCACACTTTACACCAAACTAATCTTCGCCCTTGTGTATGTCAAGTAGACTTTACACCCATCAACCCTTTGCCTGCTTAAAAGCGCACAAAATAGGCTTGTCCAAGCATGACAAAACTGAGTCAGTACAGTGTGTTCCATCACGAAGGTATTAACCCAGCGAAAGAACTTGTTAGTATGCCAGCACAATAAAAACAGGAAAACACAATGGAATTTGAAGAACTTGTTCATCAACGCCGTAGTATTCGTGGCTATAAAAAAGACCCTGTACCACTAAGTGTGCTGAAGGAAATTGTTGAAATTGCCAAGGGCGCACCCTCGTCCATGAATACCCAACCCTGGCATATGCACATCGTGACGGGTGAGCCTTTAGAGCGTATTCGCAAGGGCAATACCGAAAATATGATGGCGGGGGTTAAACCCAACCGTGATTTCCCCATGAAGGAAGCCTACGAAGGGGTGCATCGTCAGCGTCAAATTGATGTGGCCATACAGTTGTTTGAGGCCATGGGCATCGCCCGTGATGATAAGGCCAAGCGCATGGATTGGGTGATGCGCGGCTTTCGCCAGTTTGATGCCCCGGTGTCCATCGTTCTAACTTACGACAAATATTTGGAACCCGCCGCCATTAGTCAGTTTGATTTAGGGGCCGTATCTTATGGTATTTGCCTAGCAGCCTGGGAGCGTGGATTGGGCACGGTAATTAATGGCCAAGGCATAATGCAATCAAATGTGGTGCGTGAACACGCCGGTATTCCCGATGACCAGAATATTATGATTTGCATTGCCATGGGTTACCCCAACGAAGAGTTTTCAGCCAACGCCGTTAAATCTGTACGGGCCAAACATAACGACTTTGTACGCTATGTGGGCTTTGAAGAAGCGGCCGAGACACAAACTGAAGCGCCCACTGAAACCGCTTAACCCAATGGGCACGGCGTAACGTTTACTAGCGCAGTGCCCAGACGGCGCGAATCTTTTTCCCCGTTCCTCATAGGCGCTAATTTGCCCCCCTTGGTTACCATGGAATTTTTTTAAGAAACCTTGGAAAATGGCTGGTACCGACTAAAATCTAAGTGAATGTGTTATTTCATCATTGAGCATGAAATGAATCCATTATTAAGATTTGTTTGTTTATCCATTTTTGTTATTTCATTAGCTTTGGGCATTTCAAGTGCCCAGGCGGTTGATGAGGTGACTTTTTCGGCTGGCGCCTCACTGAAGGAATTTCAGGCGCAAGTTATTATCCCCATTTTAATAGAGGCTTTTAAACGCAACGGTGTTCGTTTTAAAGCCGAGCACAACCCCAGTTTACGATCGTTACAGAAATCAAACTCAGGCGCTGTGGATGGCGAATTGCACAGAGTGCGTGACTTTCATAAGGTCAGCAGCGGAAAATACCCCAACCTAATTAGAATTGACTCAAAAATACTCTCTGTATGGATGGCCGCCTATGCCATCAAAGACATAAAAATTAGTCGTTGGAAGGACCTTAAAAACTACAATGTGGTGTATTACTTGGGCCGCAAGAATGTGAAAACAGCCCTCTCGACTATCATGCCGCCATCCCAAGTAAAAATGGTCGGCAATGACCTGCAAGCATTTAAAATCTTGGCCGCCAAACGTACCGATATCGTCATATCTGAAAGCATCAATGGTCAGACCATCATCAACAGCAGTGGCGAATTTAAGGACATTAAGGAAATTGCAAGGCTGCATGAGGCAACCATCTATGCCTATATTCACAAAAAACATAAAAGTCTCGGCATTCAAGTCGCAAAAACCATTGAAGCAATGAAAAAAGACCAATCTTTTCATCGTATCGTGGAAAAAGTCCTGAAGTCCCACCAATAGCCAAGCGAGCCCAAAATATAAAAACTCGAAAAACGAACACAAATCCCCTTCTAAACTGCCCAAAACTTAAAAACAAATCTAAACTCAATAGACTAGCCCCATGAGTAGATTGATATTTGCCACTTCATTCCAAGAAACTATCTAAAAAATTGCATTTTAATGAAGTCTTCTTATATATCGCCAGGGTAAACGTATGCAACACAGCGCCATTTCAAAACAACTTTTTACACGAGTGTTTAGTGTTTATTTAGTGACGGCTGTGATCATCACCAGTATTCAAATTATTGATGAATACAACCACACCGAAGAAAGCATTAACCTTGAAATACTTAACATCTATGAAACCTTTAAATTGGCCATATCTGCCGACCTTTGGACCTACGACATTGATTCCCTCAATAGCATAGTGCAAGGCATGATTAAGCTAGACCTAGTAAATGGCATTGAAATTCTGGACACGGATGGCGAAATAATATTAACCATGGGCATCGCCAGCCAACAAGAGAACCAAGCGCGAAATCAAATACTGTCTTCTGCCTTTGGCAAACACAGCTATAAAATGGATCAATACATAGAGAAAACTAAACAGCGCCTATTGCTGGGCACCCTGGTAATTTATTCGAAATATGAAAACATCTTTAACCGAGTGAAGTACGGCATATTGTTGATAATTATATCGGCCCTGTTAAAGACCAGCTGCTTGTGGCTTATATTTTCATTTTTTATCAAGAAATATTTAGCATCCCCTTTGTTAAGGTTTTCCGACCAAGTTAACCAGATCAATTTTGATAATTTAGACAAGCAAAAAATAGACATTAAGAGCATGGATGTTAACGAGCTGTCATTCCTGCAGGACAACTTCAATCAATTACTGAACAAATTAAGTGAGGCATCTTCTCGCCTGGATCAACTCAATCTGGAATTGGAAGACAAGGTTGAACAGCGTACCAGCGAATTGGAAAATTCAATCAAGGATTTAACCGAATCGAAAAAGATGAATGCCCTGTCTATTTTAGTGAATGGCATGGCCCACGAAATAAATACTCCCATTGGGGTCGCCCTAACCGGAAACTCACATTTATTGACGAACCTGCAAAAGGCTAAGGATAAATTTGATGACGACACCCTTAGTAAACAAGACTTAGTGAATTTTTTTGATACCGCCCTTAAGTCATCCTCCCTGGTAGATGAATGTGCAAGAAAAGTGGGCAATCTTGTTTCAAGATTTAAACAACTTAGTGGCGAAGTTAATAATGAGTCACAAATCGAGGTACAAGAAGTAGTAAAAACCATTTCGGCGGTTTATCGCCATCAATTGGAATCACATAATGTTAATTTGCGTACCTTCGTAGAAATTAGGGCCCCCATTATCATGGACCCCAGTGTGATCCCGCAAATTCTCTCTACCTTCATAGAGAACTCCCTGGCCCATGCGTTTCAAGATTTGGACAGAGGTGAAATTCAATGCACCTTCTACGTGTCCGATAACATGCTAAAAATTCGCTATTTCGATAATGGTGTGGGGTTAAGAGAACTTGAGGCCGAACGAATTTTTGACCCGTTTTACACCACCAACCGGGGGCAACACACGGGTCTGGGGCTTAATATTATTTATAACTTGGTGGTCACCGGTTTAGGCGGAAAAATCACTTGTACCAGCAAAACAGGGCTCAGCCTTAATGTGGACCTACCGATAAAAGCATCGGAAAACGCAGGCTATAAAGGGGACTAACCTGAGCAATTTAATTCGGACACTGTGTCTAGTACTCCTAATGTTCACAGCACCCTGCGTATTTCCTCTGCAACGACTCGTTAAACATTCATATTAGTGGTACTGACGTATTTATAACTTTGCCTTTTAAGCACAAAAGACTTCCAGCCCCAGAGAACTTAGATCACTTGTTTACAGTGTAAAGATATTATTCTAATATTTAGTTATAAAAATAAAATGCACTGAAACTCTTAACCGCTACCTTCGAGTTATCAGTGCGAGTAAGTCTTGCCTGGAGGCAAAATGAAAAACACAAAATATATATTAACCTTTATATGTCTATGTATAGGGTTAAGTTCAATTTCCCACGGAAAAGTCACTAAAAAAGAAGCAGATACGTTACGAGGCAGTCTAACCCCGTTAGGGGGTGAGCGTGCTGGTAATAAAGATGGTTCCATTCCGCCTTGGCGTGGTGGCATTCAATTCCCCCCATTAGATTATATCCAGCCCGGACAGCACCATACCGATCCCTTTAAAGAAGACCGGCCTTTGTTTACGGTTACCTCTAAAAACATGGCCGAACATGCTAATTTTTTAAGTGAAGGGCAAAAAGCATTATTTAATGCGTACCCTGACTCATTTAGCATGCCCATTTATAAAACTCGCCGCACCTCCGCAGCCCCTCACTGGGTATACAAAAATACTTACAATAATGCGCTCACTTCAGAACTTGTTACCGATGGCAATGGTATTAAGGGGGCCATTGGCGGCATCCCGTTTCCTATTCCCAAAAGCGGTATTGAAATCATTTGGAATCACAATGCTCGTTGGCGTGGGGAATATGCAGTTCGTCGAGCCTCTGAGGTGGCAGTGCAACGGGATGGGGATTACAGCTTAATCACCACTCAGGCTGAAATTTATTTTCATTATTATAAACAGGGCATTGATCAGGCAGAATTAGATAACGTGATGTTTTATTATCTGTCATTCACTAAAGCCCCCGCACGTTTAGCCGGCGGTGCGATTTTGGCCCATGAAACCATGAACCAATATGAAGAGCCCCGTCGTGCCTGGGGTTACAATGCAGGGCAGCGTCGCGTGCGAAAAGCGCCCAGCATCGCTTACGACACGCCAGTGGCAGCATCAGATGGATTGCGCACCATTGATGATACCGATATGTATAATGGATCCCCCGATCGTTATAACTGGAAAACCATCGGTAAAAAGGAAATATTTATTCCTTACAACAATTATCGCGTGGGCTCCCCCAGTGTGAGCTACCAACAGTTGCTTCAACCTGGTCACATTAACCCTGAATTTACCCGTTTCGAAAAACACCGTGTTTGGGTTGTGGAAGCCACCCTTAAAGCAGACAAGCGTCATATTTATCACAAGCGTCGCTTTTATATTGATGAGGATAGCTGGAGCGCCGCCCTGGTTGATCAATATGACGAGCGCGGTGAGTTATGGCGCGTGAACATGGCCTACCTTAAAAACTATTATGAATTACCCGGTATTTGGACGGCCATGGATGTGTATCATGATTTACAAGCCCGTCGCTATCATGTGCAAGGTATGATTAACGAGGAACGCAGTGCCATTGATGTAAGCCAGACGTCACCAGGTTCTAGCTACTTTACCCCACAAGAGTTACGACGCAGGAGCCGTTGATAGTCTCGTTATTTCACGTTATCCATCTCGATTATCAATTGTTAGGTGCATTCATAAAAGTTGAGTAATAAATATGAATGAGCAGTAGGGAGAGCGAATCATCCTGCTTTTCATTCAGGAACGTGCTTGTAATTATGGGAGACTGCCCAAGTATCTTAGCTTCAAATTTAGTAATTGTGAAAAACAATAGTGTCAATAAAAGCCATTTAATCACATAAAAAGTCATTAAATTGAAAGATCCTGCCTTTCTGGCGTATGACACTTAACAAGCTTTATCAATAGAAATGATTATGATAATTTCGAATAAATCAGCGCACGTGGTAAGGCGTACAAGGAAGAATTTATTGGAGTCATCACTGCCATGAACATTGTTTTACTACAGTACGCTATACCTGTTTTTTTTGCTTTGATTTTTATTGAGTCTCTGTACTCCAAGTTCAAAGGTTTGCGTTTATATAACCTAAGAAACAGTTTGAGTTGCCTGGGCTGCGGCATTTTTACAACCAGTGTAGAGGTATTTATAAAAGCCGCATTGGTGGGGCTTTATGTGTGGGTATATGACAATTTCGCCTGGACTAAATTGGCGGATGATAGCTGGTTTACCTGGATAACCGCTCTATTGCTGTTTGATTTTCTTTGGTACTGGGCCCATCGCTTATCCCATGAAGTGAATGTGCTTTGGGGCGGTCACGTACCCCACCATCAATCGGAAGAATTTAATCTAACCGCCGGCCTAAGACAAGGTGCCTTGCAGGACTTAATGTACTGGCCGCTCTATTTGATAATGGCGATTTTAGGCTATTCCGCCGAAATATTTGTGACTCACATGCTCATTAATAAATTTTATGGCTTTTGGTTACACACCCGTGCTATCGACAAAATCCCTTTAATAGAAGGCATTCTTGGCACCCCTTCTGCCCACCGTGTTCACCACGGCATGAACGACAAATACATAGATAAAAATCATGGTGGCATTTTTATGGTGTTCGATCGTCTTTTTGGTACTTATCAGGCTGAAGAAGAAGAGGTGATATTTGGTGTGCGTAAACGCTACAACAGTTTTAATCCTGTGTGGGCACATTTTGACTGGCTGCATTGCCTGTACAAGGATGCCCGCCTTACGAAAAATTGGCGGGATAAAGTTCAAATTTGGTTTATGCCCACCGGCTGGCGGCCAGAGGATGTGGCGGCAAAATATCCCCGGGAAAAGTTTTGTCAGGCGTCCTATTTAAAATTTGATGCGCAACCGGGAAAGTATCCTTTTCGCTTGGCATTAGCAGTATTTGCTTTGTTGTCAGTGGCCAACCAAATACTGATCCTTCAATCGGAAACATTAAGCTGGGCAATCAAAGGCGTACTGGTTATCTTGATTACCATTGGCTTGCTCTGGCTTGGGCAGCTATTAAATGAATCTAAGCGAATCCCCCGCCTTACTTAAGGCCCGACTTAAATGGTGGCGGGGGTAACTCTTGCCCTATAGGTTTATGCGCAAAGACTAACTGATTCTAACTTCAAACCCTACTTAGCGGCCGCCATGACCATTTTTTCTGTGTGTGCTAGCAACTCCACTCCTCCAAAATCGCCATGACCCGGTACAACGACCATTGCGTTTTTGTATTCTTCTTTAACGCGCTTTATCACTTGTGACCAGGACTGAATATCGCCATGCACGGTATTACCGGCAGACGTTGAATTCATGGCGCGGACAGCGCAGCCACCAAATAGAACTTTCTTTTCGGGCAGCCACACCATTAAGTTATCCATAGCATGGGCTGCTCCCGGAAAAAACACCTTAAGTGAGCCAAATTCCATGGATGATCCCGCCTCTAAAATAGCATCCAATGTATTGTTGGGCACCGCCGATCCATTCTCTATGGTAAAACGCTTGGTTAAAGGGTGTGAATATACTTTTACACCAGATCCCTCCAGTACATCCACACCGGCGGCGCGATCACTATGCGCATGGGTGACGATGGCTTTGCTGACAGGTAAGTTGATTTTCAATTTGATGGCTTTTAACAACTGCACGGTTTGTAATTCGCCCCAAGCAGTATCAATTAACGTTAGCTGGTGCCCCTCTTTAACTATCAAGCCGTTAGATGGAAATTTCACATGATTAGGGTAGGTATAATATGAGGTATGCATCCACACACCATCATCAAGCTGCGTTATCTTAATTGGGTTTTTCGCATCTATTAACGTTTCGGCGAACCCATACCCGCCCACAAACATGAATACCATCATGCCTGCTAAAGATTTCAGAATATTCATTTTTATCCCTAAGGAATTAGCTTTCTTTATATTGGAAAAATTTAACGTCTGCGAAAAACCAAGGGCACCAGCCACAACAAAAGATAAACCAGGCCGCCCAAACCGGATGATGAGTCACTTACCTTGGCACTGTCAGTGTTGTCATCCAGAATTCCATCGCCATCCTTATCACCGAAGGTCCCCATGGGCAGCACCATAACCGGTGCTTCGTCAGGAGCACCAAATTCCCATAGAGCTTGCCCTACACTGTTAAGCTGCTCACCAAAATCATTAAATTGCAGCCCGTTACAGTTCTCAGTAACACTGGCACACTTAATATCGATCAAATCAAATGTTTGCTCTGAGCCAGCCGAGGCTTCACTGCCAAACATAGAATAACTAAGGGATAGATCACGTGCCCAAACCACATTAACTACTGTGGGGCTATAGACCCTACCCATAAGCGCACCTATAAAATGAACACTTTCAGAATCACTGGGTAACGTCACTAAACTAATCACTGAGTTGGCAATCACCCCTGAATCCGCCAGGCCAATCAAACCACCGCCACTGGCATTTTTACTTAGACCCAGGCCAGTATTAACAACACCCGATACCAGTATATTACTCAAGGTCGCATCAGTGGCTCTGCCAATCAGACCACCCACGGAACTGCTGCCATTTAGTTCGGTTATGGCCACCACCGAATGGATAGTGGTGCCGCTAACATAACCGGCCAAGCCCCCTATTCTGGTGCTGCCAGTAACGCTGCCCTGAATGGCAACTTCGTTAATAGTGCCTCCGGTAATTCCTCCCCCTAGACCACCCAGTACGCCGTACACTTCCGTCATCCCAAGGCCCGTTACCTGGGCGTTAACAATAAGTTGTTTAAAAGTACTGTCGTCGCTGGTGCCCACCAAACCGCCAATAAAATCAGGGGCACATATATTAACGCTGCAGTCAAAACCACCATTGTCGACACTTATCACCACGTCTAGGCTGATATTTTCAAAGCGGGTTTGCCAACCATAACCCATAAGCCCACCAGAATTAGCACCGGTTACGATATCTGCCGTTAACTTAAAATCATGCAGGTAAGCTAATTCGCTGAAACTAAATAGTCCCACAAATCGGTCGCCTGGGCGGCGTATGGTGAGGTTATGCAGGGTATGGCCATTGCCATGAAACTCGGTCACATATTTTTGGCCTTCACTGCCAATAGGGTCCCACCCCTTGCCGTCGTTCCAGTAGCTGTCGCCGTCATCGAAGATACCGTTGTTGTTGGTGTCGAAATTTAAATCGTTAACCAGTTCATAACCGGTACAACCTGCGACCGGGCAGCCGTGATTTACACCATACAAAGTCTCGCCACGCAGTTCATTGGTGTTAGGCGTTGTGTTCTCACGAATGTTGTTAAGGTCTTGCAGGTCTACAATTTCAATCAGGCCGTTATCATCAACGTCATAGTCAATTCTTGATGCTGCCAGCGCCGATGTGGCTGCCATCGTCATCACCAGGGCGGCAATGGTCATGGGTAAATGGGTCGTCATCCTTGTACCTCTAAAATATTTGAAACATGAGTCCATCACGGCAGTATAATATTGTCTCCGCAAATACTCATTGAGCTATATCAACGAGGCAGAATTCTAACATTATTTTGTTAAATGTTTGTTACAAGGCTGGATGAGATTGATCGTTCTACTTATGGAACGGTGGGGTTCTGTTATGGGCCTAACGACTTAACACAAGCAATTTTTTTTATTTGGTTTTCTTTGCCTCAACCTCCGACTTCCCTTAAAAATAATCATTTAGCCGTTGGGCCCGAATCGAATGTCATCGTTCCCGCTCACACTGCGCCATCTAAATTTACATTGCGAATCGACACATCACCATGGCTCCTCAACTTTGATATTCAAGCACCAATTAGCGGGTTTACAATTTCAACCAGAGAATATGACGCCACATTGCGAATGAAAAACCAGCGTCTACCACGCCGGATTAGCGAGGCCATTGAAACCGAAAGAATTACGACTATATTTAACAGGAGTGTACATGGAGAAGTGCTTAGTTTTTTGTTATTAAAACTTCCCTAGTTAGGATGAATAATGAAGTATTTAGACACCATTTGTGCTCTATCATGGGGAATCCTCCTGTTATGGGCCCCCAGTGCCCAGCCCCTTGAGCTTAAAGTCATCACGGAAGACTGGGCCCCCTACAATTATGAAGAAGATGGCGTTCTTACCGGTTTTTCGGTAGAGATCATGCAGGCCATTATGGAGGAGCTGGGGGAATCACATAAAATAGCCGTTTATCCCGGAGCTAGGGGTGAATCCATGTTAGACAACCTGCCCAACATTATGAGTTTTTCCCTGTTTCGCACGCCAGAAAGAGAAGATCGCTACAAATGGATTGGGCCAATTTCAATAGAGTCTATTTACTTTTACAAAAGAAAAAATGATCCACGAATCTTTAAAACGCTTTCTGATATAAAAAAAGTGAATAAAATCGCGGTGCCCCATAAAGGCCTAGTTTTGTCTTATGTTGAAGCCCAAGGGCTCACTAACATCTATAAAATGCTTAAGATGGATGCGCAAATTCGCCATGTATTAATGGGGCGTGCCGATCTTGCGATAACAGCCACCCCCCTAGGCGTGGCCTATTATTTAAAAAGACTCAACAAAGCCACAGACGCGCTGGTGAAAACCCAGGTTAAACTGTTAGAGTTTCCCCTGTACATCGCTTGTTCAAAAAAAATACCCGACAGCGTAATAGATAGATGGCAGCGGGCGTTTGAAAAAGTGAGGGCATCGGGGCAATTCCAACGAATTTACAATAAATATTTGTATTAAGCCTCCCATCCTTCAGTCCCAGCCCTTCAATCCCAGCCTGTCAGTCCCATCAAACTCATTCACGATAGCTCTTTAATAGGGCGTCATATTCACCTGATTTTTTCATCACCTCTATCTCATGCCAAATGGCATTGGCCAATCTGGCATTTTCTTTAAAAAACCCATGGGAGAACATAAGATAATAGGGTTTAACTTTAAGAGGAGGCGACAGTTTCACTACATTTCTAAGAACGCTGGCGTGTTTACTAATTATAACATCTGTCATATTGCCTAAACTTGCCAACCCGGCTAGGTGTCTATTTTCCACGCGTTTAAGCAAGGATAACAAGTAACTGGCCTCTTCCATATTGACACCCAGTTTTTTTAAATCCCCAACAATGGCGTAGTTTAGTAGCGCCCCGATGGAGCCCGACAGGTGTTCAAATTTGTCACCATCCCAACTCAGTGAGGAAGCCTTATGTTTATACAAATTGTAACTTTGCATCATGATCATGCGATTTTCATCCGGCTTGCCCCCTTTCATGGGGTAAACTCCATTAAGTAAACGCTCTTCTTTAAAACTGGCGTGAAATAAAGCATCTATTTCATTTAGTTCAATTTTCATTAACCCCCTTGCCCAAGGGTAACGAATATACTAAATATCAAAATCCAGTTTTTTGGCAATTAAATTAAGCACTTCAGGAGTCACACCGGGCTTGTGGATGCTGCCATTTAAACAGGTGCCGCTAAGATAGTAGTAAGGAGAATTGTCTTTTTCTTCATAGGCAATGAGTAGTGTGATGGCCACACAAAATCGAGGGAAAACTAATGTCCAAAAAACACTCAGTCGCAATAAAAACTTAACCATACATTTGCCATAAAATAATATACTTAACCGCCATACTAAGCCGCTTTTTATTTACTAGACTTGCCGACTCGCACAGGTCCAATAACCAATAATATTAGGGCACTGATGGTTAATAATAGCGCATGGCTGATGTTTAATTAGCCATTTTCCACTTCCATTCGCTATATATCCATTAGAGATATATTTATCGCTATAACTGCCAATAATGTATATGAAGTAACTCTGATGATTCCCTATCTGCCATTGTGTCTTTCTACCCTAGTGATTATGCTGCAACCTCTAACAGCTAGCGAGAATCACCTGGGTGCGAGTTTTAATATTAGAAGACGACCAGCAGCTGGCCTTGGGGTTAATTCAAACCCTGCAAGCCGAACACTACGTGGTGGATCATTTTGACAAGGTGCAGCTGGGGTTAAATGCCGTGCATCAGGAACACTACGACCTGGTATTACTGGATTTGGGTCTGCCCGACGCCGATGGTTTTAGCTTTTTAAAGGAATTCCGCAAACAACACGCAACCCCAGTACTCATTCTAACCGCCCGTGACAGCATAGATGACAAGATCAGGGGCCTTGACCTAGGGGCCGACGATTATCTGCCCAAACCCTTCGACATTAACGAATTACAGGCCCGCATCCGCGCCCTATTGAGGCGCAGCGGCGGCCAAGCCAATAACTTACTGGTATACGGCGAGGTGACCATGGATACTCAAGGGCGCCAGGTAAGTTACCAAAATAACGTGGTGACCCTGTCGCGCCGTGAATACAACTTGCTTGAAGTATTAATGCAAAACCAGGGCAAGGTCATGACACGTACCTCGTTAGAACAATCCCTATACAACTGGCAAGACGACATCGAAAGCAACGCCTTGGAAGTACACATTCATAACCTGCGCAAAAAACTCTATGGCAAACTCATCACCACAGTACGCGGTGTGGGTTATACGGTTATTTCGCCATGAGCAATTGGCTGGCCAAACTCCCCGCCCAACTTAAGATGAACAGCTCCATCCGGCGCTTCTTGTTAATTAGCATTCTCTCCTTTACCACTATCTACATCATTACCATTTATGTGATTAGCCGGCATCAGGCCGAGCATGAAATTGAAGAACTGTTTGATGCCCAGTTGGCACAAAGCTCTTATATTTTACTTAATTTACTGGGGGACAGTGTCTCCACCATAGACCAGTCATCTAAGCATTTACCTGTGGTGTATTACGGTTTAAACGAAACCCGGGTGGCCCACAAGAGCGCCTTATTATTTCAGAAGAAGGTGGCCTATCAGGTTTGGAATAATCAGGGTAAATTATTGGTGAAATCCGGCAGCGCCCCTAATATTAATTTTTCAGCATTTAACGAAGGCTTTAGCCGCACCCAACTAGCCAATCAAGGTGGCGAGCCCGAAAGTTGGCGTGTATTTAGCCTGTACGATGAAGACTGGGACTTTTGGTTACACGTGGCCGAGAGTGAATCCATTCGGGAAGAACTGGCCAAGGGCATTTCGGCACAAACCCTTAAACCCGGAGTATTGATTTTACCGCTGGCTTTACTGTCGCTTATTCTCATTATTAGATTTGGTTTACGGCCCCTTGAGCAACTGGCTAAAAACATTAATCAGCGCGCAGCCATTAACTTGTCACCCATCAAACTGGAACATACCCCAGCCGAGATGCAACCTGTATTGGATTCACTGAACGATTTATTTTCCCGCCTGGAAGATGCCATAAAACGAGAACAACGACTCACCGCCGATGCCGCCCATGAATTGCGTACTCCCTTGTCGGTGATTATGATTCACGCGCAAAATGCCATTCACGCCCGCAATGATAACGATCGCAACCTTGCCCTAAGCGAACTAGAAAAAGGCGTCACACGCATTTCCCGTTTACTGGAGCAATTATTAACCCTGTCTAAAATATCCCCCGACACAATTCCCCTGGAGCCCCTGGTGTTTTTCCCGTTATGCCAGGAGGTGGTGGCACAGATAGCGCCCACGGTCTTCGCCAAACAACAGGATATTTCCATGGCATGCACATCAACATTGGAAATCGTACAACTTAACGGCAGTGCCTTTTTACTGGAAATTTTAATCCGCAATTTAATTGATAACGCCAGCCAATACAGTCCACCACAAGGGCGCATTGAATTGTCCTTAACGCAATTAGACCGCCAAATATTGTTAACCGTACATGACTCTGGGCCAGGGGTGCCCCTTGAACATATGGAAAAACTCACCGATCGCTTTTATCGCCAGCATCAATCCAGCGGCAGCGGCGCGGGTTTAGGACTGGCTTTGGTCAACAGCATAGTGGTGTTTCACGGAGGTAAACTGAAATTTAAGGTCTCGCCACTGGGGGGCTTGGCGGTGGAGGTTTCCCTGCCATGGCTGCACAACATTTAAACTATCCAATAGCCTTAAGCACAAATAAATGAACAATACGCAGCTGCCCTAGAGTTGATAGTTGTATTGCACTATGTACGCCTGCACAGTGGGGTATAAATCCAATGCCCGTTGATTGGGCAAGGCATCGCTGGGATGGCTATTCCCCGTTTGCCGGTAGTACTCCAGCCGTACACTGCTCTTATGGCCCCTAGGAGATAAAAAACCAAACTTTAAACCCACAGTAGTGGCCTGCATATCCGCCAAGCGATAGTCGGCACTTAAGTAATTGGGCACCACTTCAGTATTCACAATACTGTGACGATAAAAATCGGCCCCCTGCTGCTGATAAAAGCGAAGGTGGGGTTCAAGGTAAAAAGTCGCACTCATATTATAGCGGTAGTGGGTGTCTATGGTGTGAGAACTGATACCCCAATCGTCCCAGGCATAGCGGTACGATACATCGGTCACATCACCAAACCAAAAGCGCTTTACTTTGGTAAACACATTTTGCCTGACACGGCTGCCCGGCCGGCGCTCATACAGGTAGGTGCCATTTAAGCCATTGGCGGCCATTAAATCGCCGTTACTATCCAACACTGAAATAATTTTGTAAGGGTCGGTGTGCTCACCATCACTTAAGGCCAAGCCATAGTTCAGCTGCATGAGAGTTTTGTGGTCGATAATTTGCGTTACCCCCAATAACATCTCCACCATAGTGCGGGTATGACTGCTGCCAATTTTTCCTTGCGCCAGGGTATTGGCTTGCATCTCACTGAGCGGCTGGGCAAAACCTCCCACCGCCTTAATGCTGTCTACCTCAAAAGAAAAACCGGCACTTAAACTGGTATTGCGGTGGTTAATATCTCGCACATAAGTGCCGCTGCCGCCCACACTTAAAAAATCGTATTCACTTGAGGCGTTGCCCCCCCACACCATTTTTTCCAGGCGGTTTAATTCGTGTTCATAGTTGATGGAAAGATTAATGCGGGTATCGCGAAAGGTATCGTCTAACGGGGTTTCATTGGGGTTGGCTGTGTAACTGCCATGACCCGAAGGCCGAGTGAAGGTTTGTGGCGCAGCGTTGGCGGTGGCACCATTGTGTGAAGCACCGGATAAGGCATCCAGTACCAGCTTAACTCCCAACACGCTGTCGTCGTCGAAGGTTTTTTTCAACGCCACGGCGGGCTCAAATGCGCTCACACGATTTGGCTCGGAATAAACCAGTAGCGCCATATCCCCCTGCCAGTCTTGAGGCAGGTTCTGCGCTTGGGCACCAAGGGCAGCACTGGCTCCTAACAAACAGGCGCTGGCCGATCTTAGTTTGTCTGTAAAGGTATTAGTTTTCCTTGATGCCAGTTGCATCCGGCCTTGCCTCCAGGGAAAGTTGTGGTGTATTAATTTCATTTAATAACATTACGATGCTTTTTTCATATTCGCCTATGATGCTCTTCTTAAACCCCACATGGCGATGACGCACCTCACGATTCACATCCAACACCAGGGAGCTGGGCATGCCTATGAGTTTATACTGGTCGGCCAGTGTGCCCTTGGGGTCGGATACCAGTTTAAAGTCGGCTGGGGTTTGCTTTAAGAAGTTGTAGGCTTTATTAATGTCGCTATCCAGGTTAATGCCAATCACCACCAACCCCTTATCTTGATACTTTTTTTGCATGGCATTAATCCACGGAAATGACTTACGACAGGGGCGACACCAGGAAGCCCAAAAATCGATGTACACCACTTTGTTTTCATATTGGCTAAGATCCAGCTGCTTTATCCAATTGCCCGTTTGAGCCTGGGCCCTGGCGTTGAACGGCAAGAGTATTAGTACAAAAAAGAATAACAATCCGTACGTTAATTTTGAAAAACGGTGAGACATACTGGGAAAGCCTGTTAATTAAATGAACACTGACAAACACGAGGTGCTAACCATACATGTTTAATGATAGAACACCTATTAAAGCCCACCCTAATCATCGCCTCAGCCGCTATACTAATAGCAATTTTCAGTCATTTGTGTGGCTAAATGAAGAAAATATTTCATGATATTGTTTATCGATCCATTGTAGAAAAGTCCTCTGACGGTGTTGTTATAATCAATCGTACTGGCGATATTATTTCATGGAATAAAGCTGCCGAAAAAATATTTGGTTATACCCCATCCGAAGTGTTAGGCCATTATGTACATGACATATTGCCCGCCACGAACTTACGTGAAAAAGCCCATAAAGCCTTCTGTAGGTTTAAGAAAACAGGAGGTGGCCCCGCAATTGGCAAGCAATTACAAGTTGAAGGACTTAAAAAGAATGGCGACATCGTACATGTGTTGTTTAGCCCCAATGTAATAGAGGTTAAGGGAGAGTTGTTTGTTTTTGCCTTCATTCGGGACATCTCAAATATAATGTCCTTACAAGACAAACTCGCACGGCTGGCCACCACGGATGAGCTCACGAACATTCTTAACCGCCGCGCATTTTTTCAACTGGCAGAGCCCGCCTTTGCCATGTCTAAACGCCATGACGAGCCTTTTTCCTTACTGATGATAGACCTAGATTTTTTTAAACGCATTAACGACCAATACGGGCACCTCAGCGGCGATATAGCCCTTAAGGCCTGTACACAAAACATATCCCGCATGATTCGCCAAGAAGACATCTTTGGTCGAATTGGAGGTGAGGAGTTTTGCCTGGCCATGGTAAAAACCCAGCAAGCAGTGGCACGACAGCTGGCAGAAAGAATAAGGCACGAAACAGAAAAATTAACCATTAAGACCCAAGAAGTGCAATTTAAACTGACGGTGAGCATCGGGGTAGCGACCTTATTACCAGAAGATCATTCATTGTTGGTATTGCAGGGCCGTAGTGATAAAGCCCTCTACCAAGCAAAAGACAGCGGCAGAAATTGTGTGGTCTGTGATTAACCGTCTATAAACCACATCACTTAGCCAATTAAGATATTAAAAAGCGCCTCTTAGTCCAAATGCGTACACTTATGGGGGAGCCCTATTATTACACTATAATAGTTACATCCTATTTTCGGACAGGTGGCCATGAGCAAAATACTGTTAATAGAGGATGACCAGGCTTTTAACGAATCCACCAAGGAAATAATGGAAGGGGCCGGTTACGAAGTCATTTCTACCCGGGATGGCTGCAAGGGTGAAATTCTACTTCACCAGGAAAAACCCGACCTAGTGATCACCGACCTTATCATGCCTAACAAAGATGGCCTGGGATTTATAATCAGCATCAGCGACGATTGCGGTGAGTTACCGTGTAAAATCATTGCCATGTCAGGGGGCGGTAAACAAGGTTTTGGCGCACACGGTTTTTTAAACATGGCCAAGCAACTGGGGGTAAATGATATTTTGGAAAAACCCTTTAGCATGCAGGATTTATTAACCAGTATTGAGCGGCAAATAGGCTAGGGCCACAAAACGCCTTATTCTTAGATTAACTTTTAGGTGCGTTAAAGGTGTGCTGGCACTCCCTGAAAAAATGAAACAGCAGGGGATTTTCTAGAGTGGCGTATTTGAGCATGGCGATTATTTTATTGATAATATTTTTAGCTGTATTTTATATGGAGCCCTCTCACCCTGTATTGCACGACGAACACCTAAGTAATGGTTAACACTCTTAAGACTTCCTACACCAGCATTTTAGCTGTGGTAATTCACGTTTAACTCCCCCCTCAGAGTAAATACACCCGACGCTATTTTATTCAAGATAGGCTTCGCCGATTTTATCTATGACCCCTTGCGTTGTTAGTTCATCGAAGGCTTGTTGAAAAATATCGATGGTTTTTTGGGGAGTATCTTTATGAAAGCCAAACCAACCGCTATTGTTTTTGGTGAGTGCATAAACCAGCTCATATCTATGGGTGTTGATTCGGCTTTTCTTCATATTGTAAACCACCACATTGTGTAAATAGGAAATGGCATCAAAGCGCCCCCTATCCAACATCTTAACCAGTTGCTCTCCTGCGGTAACCCTGTGTAACAACGTTGAATCGCCATTTTGTTCTAAAAAATGGTGTTCGCCGGAATCACTCCTTACCACACCAAGCCGCCCCTTAGAGATAGTGCCATTAACCTCTTCCATGGATTTAAATTTATATTGTTTGCCTTTATTAGCAATGATGCCCAGGGGAAGAAGACTAACGGGCCCCACCCATTTAAACTTTTTTTCTCGCCCCGGTGTTCGGTTCATGGCAAACAAGGCGGTATTGGGAATGGTTTGTAGCTGCAAATAGGCTCTGGCCCAAGGCAGTATTTGAATCTCTTGGGCGGACTTCTCTATGCCCACTTTTTTCCATATTTGTAAAAGTATCTCCACAAACTGGCCTTTTCTCACCTGATTTTCGCTGTAGTTTAACGGGGGATATTCTTCGGTCATCCAGATGACGTCATGGGGGCCCTGACCATAAACGTATGGGGTTAGGGTCAATAGCAGAAAAAGGGATAAAATAAATGGTTTCACGTTTCCTCTACCGGGCACTAAGGCGATGATCTAACCTACTCTTAAGCATAGTAACGCCCATGCACGTCCTAAAGAGCGTTATGGTCTAACCGAATATTTTTCATAGTAAGGCGCAATAAGAATAGGGCTTTTGCCCAATTTAAATTCACGCCGTTTCGGCTGGCAACACACTAGTCATTACTCGCCTATTTTTTTAGTGCCAGTTGCACTCCCGTTCTAAACTTTTTTGTTTTAACCTTACAAATCAAATACTTAAGATAGAAATGAACACTGATTCAAAAATAACCAATGTTAGTCCTACGGCCCTCCTCCATAAGTAGGATAGTGGTGACAAAGCCGACCCATTTACACTTAAAAGATGACGGGTTGTCTGCATACATTTTACAGGAAGTAAAAAAGGATTCGCTTGAAGGGACCCTGTCTAAAGTCTGGTCGGCACAGCCCGGCTAAAAATAATAAGACAGCAAGATCACATCTTGTACGAGGGACATTATTATGAAAAAACTAAAAAAAATAAAATGGCTTAAGCCCAGGTTACTCACCAGTTTACTGGTCACAGGTTCCCTGGCCGCCATACCAAACGCCTTTGCGGGCACCACCAATTACAGTCTGGCAGCGGGCTCAGAGCCCAGCTCAGTCTCCCACGACTATAAAGTTTATACTCCGCCCAGTTACGACGGATCAAGCGCGATGCCCATGGTGTTTGCCATGCACGGTTGCAAACAAACCGAAGACACCATCTTTAATGAGTTTGGCTGGCAGGATACCGCCGATGCCCACAATTTTATTTTAGTGGCGCCTCACTCTAACGCCGCCGCCACGCCTACTATGGAAAACGATGAGTGCTGGAACTACTGGATCGCCGATCACCAGGATCGTGGGGAAGGCATGAATGTGGATTTAATTCGCATTGGTGAAAAAGTAGAACAAGACTACAACGTGGACGCCAGTCGCCGCTACATTACCGGTTTGTCCTCAGGTGGTTTCATGACCACCATCGCGGTGGCCACGTATAACGATTACTGGACCGCAGGTGTGGCCATGGCGGGGGGCGGTTATAAGGAAACGTCCAGCTCGGCCAATACCAATTCGTCGTGTTCACTCAACTTCACCTCTTACAAAACCGCCAGTGCCATCGCCAGCGATTTAGCAGCAGCGCGTAATACTTCCCCTTCCGATTTTGATACCCCCATCATGTTCATGAACAGTAACTACGACTGTACCGTGGACATTCAAGGGGGAATTAGTGGGGCACAAGGCTTTGCGCAATTCCATAACGCCAGTGTTGATGGCAGCCTTACCCAGGATTGCTCGGTGACCGACAGCACCGGCACCATGGATTGTGAAAATAAAAAGTACACAAATAACAATGGCAATATTGTGGTGGAAACCTATTTTTATGATGGCCCCAGTGACGACAACCCTAGGGGTAATTTTCACAGCACCCACAGCTCAAAAGGTCACTATTTTTCCGGTGCTAAAATCGCCGGTAATTACTCGGAAACCTGGGGCCAAAATGCCCGTGAAGCGGCCTGGGCTTTTTTCGCTCAGTTTGATCGGGACGGGGTAGTGGTACCCGACCCCACAGATCCAACTGACCCTAGCGACCCAACCACCTGCAACTCAACTAACAGTAGCCTGGATCAGCATGTGGCCGCCGGTCGTGCTTATACCTCTGGTTCAAGCGCCTACTGTGAAACCCACACCAGTAGCACTTACGCTCACGTTGGGGCCGGTCGCGCCGTGACCTGCAATGCATGGTATGCCTGTGCGGCCGACGATGGCGTGAATTTGGGTTTATCCAATACTTACAACACGGCTACCCTCTACGAATCCCCTGCCAGCGTTTATACCACCGCGCAATGTAGCGCCACCAGTGGGCTAGAATACTACGCCACCGGCAGCGGTGAACTACTGGGCACCAACGGCAATGCCAGCGTTGAGTTGTATGAAACCTCTACGGGTAACTACAGCAAGATTGACCCTGCCAATTGCGGCGGCACCGACCCTGGTACTGGCGGTGGTAACACTGGCAGCAACGAAGTAGTGATTACCCCAACGGGAACAGGTACTGCCGGTAGCTGGGGGGGCATTCAAACCCTTAACGGTATGAGCACCTACACTTACACCCCGCAAAACCCGCCTGCCATGAACGGCAAGCGCGCGTTGATGATCGCCCTACACGGTTGTTCAATGGATGGGGCAGACGCCAAGAACGGTTACAACTGGGAAACCTCGGCCGACATGTACGGCATGGTAGTGGTCGCACCCTCTGCCCCAAATGGCGGCGTGATCGCAGGCTGCTGGGATTACTACGGCAACACCAGCCAAACCCGTACTAACCGTCACAACGACAACCTGTTGGGCCTGGTAGATACTATGCTGGCCAATAGCAGCCTCAATATAGACCCCGCTCAGGTGTACATCTCTGGCCTGTCTTCCGGTGGCGGTCAAACCATCACTATGGGTTGTGTGGCCCCTGACGTATTTGCAGGTCTTGGCATTAATGCAGGTCCAGCGCCTGGCACTTCTTCCGGTCAAATTGGTTCGGTTGCCGGCACCACAGCTAGCCAGGTAAATACTTGTACCGGTTGGGCGGGCAGCAACAGCGCTGACTTTGATAGCCAGATTACTTCTGTAGTACACGGCAGCGCCGACTACACAGTAGCTACAGGTTACGGTCAACGTGACTTCGATATCATGGCGTCTATTTACGGCGTGACTCAAGATGCGGGCACGAACAGCATCGCAGGGGGCGGCACCGAAATCACCGCCACTAAAGATGACAAGGAAGTGGTGTCTTACATTAGCGTTGCGGGCATGGGTCACGCTTGGCCAGCAGGTGAAGGGCCAGGTTGTAACTACTGCGACACCAACAAGGTGAACTACCCTGAGTTTCTATCGAACTGGTTGTTCCACAACAACCGTCGGGTGATGGGTAACGCGGCTCCTGTGGTAACCCTTAACGGTGATGCACAGGTTAATCTGAATCTGGGTGATACCTTCAGTGACCCCGGTGCCACGGCTAACGATTTAGAGGACGGTGCATTAACGGTAACCGTAAGCGGTTCGGTGGATACCTCAAGCGTGGGTAATTACACCCTCACTTACTCTGCCACCGACTCCAAGAATGCCAGCCACAGTGTGAATCGTGGTGTGAGTGTGATTGATCCCAACGTCAACACGGCCCCTGTGGTTACCCTAAACGGTGATGCCACTATGGCCCTGAGTGTGGGTGATACCTTCACCGACCCAGGTGCCACGGCAACGGATGCACAAGACGGCACCTTAAGCGTTGCCACCACAGGTTCCGTGGATACCTCAACGCCAGGTACCTACACAATTACCTACACAGCCACGGATATGGACGGCGCGTCTGACAGCAAGACCTTAACGGTCACCGTTGCAGCAGCCCCTTCTGCTTCTTGTTTCACAGATACCGTGGGCAACCACTTAAGTGCTGGTCGGGTTTATACCTTTGGTGGTTACAACTGTAAGACGGTGGGTGGCGATGATCAGGTAAATTCAATTACCTATACTTGCGATTACCTTAAGACTTACGGCGGCAACCCCACTTACTCAATTGAAGAAACTTCAAGCGGGGTATTTAATAAGGTCAGCAGCTGCCAGTAAGCTTTTTTAAAGATAAACAACCGATTAAAGACCCAGCCTAGGCTGGGTTTTTTATGGCTAGAATTTAGCCTCTAAAGTTCTTACAACTTGTTTAATTTTCTGGCCACGTTAGCCGCGGCGGTTCTGTTTGATACCCCAAGTTTGCTGTAGAGATTTTTTAAGTGCCAGGCGATGGTGTTTTCACTTAGGGATAGTTTTTGAGCCAGCTGTTTATTCTTAAGGCCGTGACTAAGGTGCTGAATTAATTCTTTTTCTCTATGAGTAAGGCTGCCATAATTTTCCAAAATTTCCGCGTCTTGTTCCGACTCATCTTGCGCCACCGAAAAACTCGTTTTCAATTTTTCTAAGTACCCCTGATCAAGCGGCTTGTTTGACATACCTGCATGTAAGTCCCACTGCCCTAAGCAGGTTGTGAGTAATTCATGAGCTTCGCTTCCAGCATCTTTAAAAGTACGAATAAGTTTTCCGGCAGCGGCGTAGCTTACCGCTTCTACTATGTATTTAAGCGCCGTCTTGTTTTTACCCTGAGCGTTTAATACCAGGGCTTTAAGGATCAATAAATTCACCAACGGGTAATGGCGATTTTCTCGCTTGGCCTGATCGATGTGAGGCGCTAACAGCGTAAGGGCTTCATTCATGTCTCGGTTGAAAAGCGCCAGTCGTACTCGGGTAATGTCTCGCTGGTAGTAGCTGTCCAGCCACACGCTCAAGGGGATTTTATCGGCTACTTCCGAAACCGTCTCAATATCATAAAGATCATTAGCCGCCTGCTGCGCCGCTTCCGGGCGATTCATCTTCAGCAACAGCCACACCCGCTCACTTAGCATATTGATAATAATACGACGGCAAGCCTCACGCTTTCCAAAGGCCTCCCCTTCGGCCAAAATTTGCAACGCCCCTTCATGGTCTCCTGCAAGACTCAAGATTCGACTGTGAGTGATATGGCTGCAAATAATAGGGTCAATAAAGGCCGCCTCCAATACCAGGTCATGCAAGTTAGGTTTAATTTTTTGGGCCTCTTGCAACATATCCCACTCATAATACAATTCCATCATTAAGGCCTGGGGCACACAAAAAGCCCCCCACTTATCGGCAAACATGTTGCTTGCCGCAAGGCCCGCCTGTTGGTATTGCTGCAGGGCACTCTTTAAATCCCCCGACTGGCGATAGCCCCAGCCACTAAAAATAAAACAATATACCGAGGCCAGCATATTATTGTCTTTTGCCAGCAAACTTTGCTGCACCGCCAGCCGATGGGCCTTATCAAAACGCCCTACAAACACATGAGCGTAAATAAGCACCGAGTGATAGACATTGTCAAACACGTCGTCTCTGTCTGCTTCATTCACAAGAGTAGTATCTGACAGCTGCAATATTTCTTGCCAGTCATCACGATTGATGGTGATCACACTGGCCAGGGCCGCTATTTCTTTTTCAAAATTAGCGGGCTGATCATGAGTGTGGTGCTGGGTGTTCGCCCAGAGTGCATTCACTTTTTGAAGATACTGTTTTGCCAAGGAAAAGTTACGTTGCATGGCATAATGCCAACCCAAAATTAACAAAATAATGGGCCGGGCGTTTACTACACTTAGTGGCAAACCATCTATCCAGCTTGCCAGGGTGGCCAAACGATTATTAATCATTAACTCCACCCGACACGCCTCGATGGCAGTGCAGGCACTGTGCCAATCTTGACAGGTTAAGGCGTGATCCACCGCTTGGCTGAACAAGTTATTTTTAAGGCACCAGCCATAGGCCCGCAAGTGAATGTCATGAATCTCTTGTTTGGGCAAAGACAATAATTGTTGCTGTAGAAAATCACTAAATAGATGGTGATATCGATACCAGTTTTTTTGTTCATCCAATTGAATGATAAAAAGATTCAGGTGACTGACCTGGTTAATCATTGCCTGACCATTGCTGTTTAAAGTAATGGCGTCGCATAACTGAGAATTGAACACCTCCAGCACACTGGTGCAGACTAAAAATGTTTGAATGTCCACCGGCAACTTTTCATATATATCCTCTTTTAGGTAGTCGGACATATCCCGTTGTGAACCTTGCAATTGACTTATATAGGTTTTTTTATCGTCACAACGGGCCAGCGACAGGGCCGCAATTTGTAAGCCGTTGATCCAGCCATCGGTACGATTAAGCAATACCCTGCTATCCTCATCATCCAAGTTGAGACCATAACAATCCCGAAACAGTGTATTAGCATCCTGGTGAGATACCCGTATGTCCTGGGTAGTTAAGCGCAGCAGCTGCCCCCTTGCCGCCAGTTTATTAAGGCTAAGCCCAGGCAATGCTCGGCCGGCCATCACCAGTCTTAAATTAGTGGGGCTGTCTTCCAGGATGCACTGTAAAAGATCCCTATTTTGCTGAGTAGCACATAGGTGAATATCATCCAAAAACAAAGTGATGCTGCGCCCATAGGCCAATATTTCGTTAAACAAGGTAATCAGCATCGTACGGGGTGGAATGCTCGCCCCGGCGCGTAACATTGCCAAACAGGCGCTGCCAACTTGAGGTAATTGGCACTGCAACGCACTGGCAATACCATTTAACAGCGTAATTGGGTCTAGGTCGTGTGCCCCCAGTGACAACCAGGCCAGGGCCTTATTTTCCGACTCCAGTTTCTGATACAGCTGCAATAACAGAGTGCTTTTACCGGCCCCGGCGGCGGCCTCCATAAGCATGAGCTTAATGGATGGTTTGTCATGGGCCTCTGTCAGCAAGGCAAGACAGCCACGGGTCACTAGCTTGTCAGCCGCATGAGGTGGCCGTGTTTTCACTAGGTTGACCATCAGGTTCACATTGTGCTGATTCATGTGGCTAAAAAACCCTTACTAAAGTCATTAAATTAAGGCCCTGTCATTAGTCTGGCATAGATAGACACGCTTGATAGCGACAATCTGGCAATTGCCAGGCTCATTACTATTAACAGTGTTTTGAAGCCATTCATTGTATTTCATGGGGCCTATAAGCAACCCACCCATTCTGGTGGGTTGGTAAACCACCATACTTAGTGGCGACTCCCCCGTGGTGGCTATTTATTATTCTCAACAGGTCCATACAACTGACCCGGTAAAGCGATTACCGGTTTTAGGCGAGGCCTATTGGCTAACCTTGGAGAATCACATGACAAACAATGACACACACTCAATGGCCAGTGACGATGCGCGCCTACACCCGTCACAGGTGGATTTAGTGGCGCGCAAGATGCCGTTCGAATTTAGCGACGATATCGACCCCCATTGGAACAAACAAAAACCAGAGTGGAGCCACATGGTAAATGGCGCATCCTTGGCCATGCCTTTTTTAGAGCCCTTTCTTATTCGCACCTTGCGTAAATCCCTGGCCCAAATTGAATCCGTTCAGCTGCAAAAAGATGTAAAAGGTTACATTGCCCAGGAAGGGCAGCACTTTCAACAGCATCGTAAGTTTAATGACATTCTTATTCAACACGGATATGTAGAGTTGCTCGAAATTGAGCACCAGATGAAAAAAGAGTTTGATGACTTCGAAAAAAATCGTTCACCAAAATTCAACCTGGCCTACGCCGCCGGTTTTGAATCCATGGCTTTGGGCATAGGTCACTGGTTAATCGAAGACCGTGATTTTTTGTTTGGTGATTCCGATTCACGGGTCGCGTCGTTAGTTCTTTGGCACTTTGTGGAAGAGATTGAACATAAAAATGTGGCCATTGATGCCTACAATGCCGTTTACGGGGGTTACTTTTATCGGGTATATGGTGTTTTTTACGCCACCATCCATGTGATAAAACACACCAGAAAAGCCTATAAGTCCATGCTCACAAAGGATGGACTATGGAGCAAATTAAACTCTCGATGGAAACTGCAAAAAATGATTCTGCGCTTCTATTGGAAAATGATTCCCCATGTATGGGAAGCCTGTTTGCCCAACCACCACCCATCAAAAATAGACGATCCTAAGTGGTGCCTGGACTGGCTTAAAAAATATGAGTCCGAGCATCACTCACTGGCATTATTAGATACCGGCAACATGGGCTCTAAGTGTCCCTGATATGTTAAGCGCCAAACAATCCTATTTAAATAAAAGCGAGCAATAACGATGAACGATCTTAAGAGGGCACAACGATTATTATTGGGCCACGGTGCCCTGGTATTACTAGTAGGCTTTATGGCCGGCATGGGATTTTTATTTTTTTTACTGGGGGAAATCAAAGTGTTTCCGCTTCCCTGGGTGATAGAGTACCAGTTACCCGGCACCTATGATGCGTGGCGCATGGCGCACATGGAAGGCATAGTGAACGGCATGGTGCTGTGGTTATTGGCTGCTCTGTTACCCGTGATACAGGTGTCGGTTAAAAACGTCTATCGCTTGTCGGTGGCCATGATCATTGTGGCCTGGACCATAGTGATTGCCTCCCAGCTGGACCCCATTTTCCCCAACGCCCGCGGGTTGGCTTTCACCTCTGACTCCAACTGGATAAGCGATATCGCCTTCTTCCTGTTTAGCACTGGAATTTACATTGCCTTCACTGTGGTCACTGTGATTGCGGTAAAATCTCTGCGTAAACTCGATTAAGATTAAATGCCCTGCCTCTTTAACTATTATTGAGGTTAGGGTGGGAGCGGGGGATGAAAACGCTTATTACATCTTAATTTTAAAATTCGTCCACCCCTCGCCTTTAGTTATTAGTAAAAGGCATTTTGTCATTCCCCGAGCCGCTACTATTCTAATAATGGGCAGTTCCATTTTTGCCTACTCTATAAACTCACTAACTGGTTTTTATGGACAATAAACCCACACTATTCAGGCCTGTTACTTCCTTATTCTTGCATGGTCTAGTGGTGTGCCTGTTTATTGGCGTATCCCTAAAGGTATCAGCCCAGGCCCCCACCGCAGGTCAATTGAAGGCGGTTGTGATTTACAAGGTAATTCAGCTCAGTCGCTGGCCAAATGAAGCCAATTTAAGCGTATTTGACCTTGGCGTATATGGGGCGTCTTCCGCTTACATAAGTGATTTAAATAATTATTACGGCAAGCAAAAGATACGCGGTAAGAGTATTAAGGTGGCACCTTACAACCCCTTTAAAGATAGCCATGACATAAGTGCCCTACTGGTGAGTGAAAATAAAATAAAGGAACTGGTAAAGGTCATCCAGGCCACCAAGGGCCGGCATATTTTGGTGTTCTCGGAAAGCAGTAAAGAAAAACGCCACGTTATGATTAACCTCACCCAGCCTAACAGCAAAGATGTGGGTTTTGAAATCAACCGATCCAACATTATTTTGGAAGGCTTAAAGATATCCAAGGACATCGTCTTAGCCGGTGGCTCTGAACTAGATGTGGCAAAAATTTACAAGGAAACCGTATCGGATTTAACCAAAACCAAGGAAATTCTGGATGTAAAGGATAAAAAACTAGATGAGCAGCTATTGCGCTTAAACCAACAAACCCAGCAACTGGATACACAAAACCTGGAAATTAAAAAACAGAAACAGCTGCTGGCCAATCAGTTAATTCAAATTAAACATAAAGATCAGGAGCTCACTCAAAAAGAGGCCAGGCTAGACACGCTTAAAATTGAACTAAATACTCAATTAGAAACCATAGAGGCCAGCTCGGCCATTTTGGACAAAATAGAAACCAAATTAAAAAGCAGTAAAAAATCATTACTGAGCCAGGAAACTGAAAATCTCACCCTGGCACAAAAGATACGTGCCAATGTGGATATATTAGCCAAGCAAAAAGAAAGTTTAAAAGAGAAAGAACAACAGATAAATATTATCGGTAAAACCGTCACCCAGCAAAAATCCACCATCACCCTGCAAAAATATTTTTTACTGGTATTTAGTCTCATTGTCTCCCTGGTTATTATTTTGTCGGTGGTATTGTATCGCAGCTTCCTGGCCAAGAAAAAATCATCAGCTCTTATCGAGGAGAAAAACACTCAGCTGGAAAAAACCATGGGCGAATTAACCCTTACCCAGGAACAACTATTAGAGTCCGAAAAAATGGCATCCCTTGGCGGTTTAGTTAAGGGCATAGCCCATGAAGTGAATACCCCGGCTGGCATAGTATTAACGGCAGACTCCAGCTTGCTTGAGCGCACCATAGAGATTAAAGAGATATTTAAAAAAGGCGAGATCACCCAGGCAAACCTGGCCGAATACCTGGACGACAGCATTCAATGCACTGAGTTGTCCCTGGCCAACATTCGAAGAGTGGCAGATCTCATTCAGACCTTTAAGAAAGTGGCGGTTGATCAATCCAGTAATGACCAACGCAGTTTTAATCTGGCCGAGTATATCGAGCAGGTTATAGTGTCTACCCATTCGTTAACCCATAAAGGCAAACATACGGTAAACGTTAGTTGTCCCAATGACCTAGTGCTCTATAACTACCCTGGGGCCTTTGCACAGATTATTAGCATTCTTATCAGTAACAGCGTGCACCACGGCTTTGTTAATAAAGAGCACGGCATCATGACCTTTGATTTTTCAGGCCAAGGGGATGATCTGGTAATTAACTTTGAGGATAATGGGGTGGGAGCCAGCCAGGAAGTTATTGACAATATATTTGAACCCTTTTACACCACCACCCGTGGGTCCGGCGGCAGTGGTTTAGGCGCCCACATTCTGTTTAACCTAGTCACACAATTATTAATGGGCAATATTAAATGCACGCAGGGAGCTGAACAGGGGTTACATTTTGAAATCATTATCCCCATGAACATTGCGCCACAAGAGGATCAAAAAACTATCCCTAATGCCGTGTAATCCAGTTCATAAAGATTATGCTGCGCCTAAGCTACCTGAGAGAAACCGTAAATAGACGATACATTAGCCGCGTAGGATACAAACAAGGACTTGGTGGTATCCGATAGGTTGTTATGAGTTTTTACATAGAGTTGAAAAATCACATCGTTATTTAAGTCATGGCGAAATAACAATTGATTGTTAATTTGTATGGTGGCATTTTCTTCACTGGCTTCGGCCAATATATGCGTAAAAGACTCATCCTCTTTAGCTTTCAGGTGCTCACAAGGGGGGCTTAAATCCTTTACTTGAATACTACTATCATCTTTATGACTGATGATTATGCGAATGCTTTCGACGTTGGGCAAAAAATCATTAATATCTTTTGCCACACTTTGATATAAACGCTCCGTGTCTTGATTACAGTTAAGCTGTTGAATTTTTTTAATGAAATCCGCCTGTGCATGGCGGGTGAGGTTAAGCAAACCTGCATCCTTGTAGGCGCGTAAGGCAGAATAAACGGTGGCGTGTAAGCAGTTATGGGTGAGACTGTTTTTTTCCACATACCCGTCCACCTCATAATTGGACATAGTGGTTTCCATGCCCATATCACCAGGCTGACCGGTGCGTATTACAATGCGAGCCCGATGATTATTCAGTTCCTGTCGAATGGTCTCCACCACTTCAAAACCGGCATGGTCACTTTCCATCACCACATCCAACAACACCAATGCCACATCATCGTTTTCGCGCATGTATTCACACGCTTCTTTGGCACTCATGGCAATGACAATATCCGGGCGTGCGCCCTCGAATTTGAAGTTGGACAACACCAGCTTCGTTACGTCGTGTACCGCCGACTCGTCATCCACGCTGAGTATCTTTAACCCTGACGGTACCACCTCAATGTTATTCTCATTGGTATCCCCTGCCTGGGGAAACAAAAAATCGGACGTCATGCTAATACCATACAAAGTAAAGGTTAAAGTATTCTTATATCGCCAACAGGGCCACCTAAAAAACGAAACCCTACACAATGTAGAGTTTAGTTGTTGCCCATTGGTTTCGCAAAATTACCCTCTGGTAAGGGGAGGGCTATTGATCCATATCATGCTAATTGGAAAGGAATAAGGCTTAGAATAAAACCCTATAAAAACTTGTAATAATGGCTATTTTTACTAATTTCACCACGAGAAAAGACACAGGCAGCTACGGAAGGGCTAAAAAAAAGGGAGGCTCTCATGGGGATTGTACTGACAGAAATGAGAACGTTCATAAGAATTACATCGACTGAATAAGCCTTGGCCTGTTAGATAAATTTCATCTAACAGGCTAAGGCAAGGTCCGCCCTAGGACGCCACGTCCACTTTTAAAGGGGTTACGTCTGCCGCTGGCTGCGTTTCTGACGCCACGTCGGGCTCTTGATAATTTTTAAACAAGTCCATCACCTGCTTGCCCTTCTTAAGACCCAGCAAGGTCATGGTACTCATGACACCGCCCATCAATGCACCACCTACGCCTGCGGTCATCACGTCTGAACCCGTTAGGTACAGATTTTTAATGGGAGTTTGCGGGTGTAAACAAGACTGCTTAAAACGCTCAACAAAATGATCCAGCGCTAACATTTCACCGCCACTGGTTTTCTGGTAAAAGTTAGTGGAGAGCGGTGTAGACAGCTCACAAAAGTCTAGTTTGTCACGCAACTGTGGATGACGTTCAAACAGTTTCTCCAGCAAGCGCTGAGTAAACTGCTCTTTAAAGGCTTCATAGTCTTCTCCGCGCTGTTGCCATTCGCTGCCGTCCCACTGCTTAAACCATTCCATTTTAGCAGGCGTCACAATCTCAACCGTGGCTTTGCCTGGAAAACGATTATCCCAGTCAGGGTCCTTTGAAGAAGGAAACGAAATATACACCAAGGGAAAATCCGCCATGGGATCGTTGTTGTATCGATCTAAATTGGCCTCATGATCGCCATCTTGGTAGATCCACAAGTTAGTGCTGTCTAAACCAAGTTCTTCGCTTGTGCCCTTAAAGCCAGCGTAAATACCTAAGTGTGCACTGGAGCGCTCGAGGTTTTTAGTCCAGGCGGCTGTGTTATGACGCTTTTTACTTATCTCTGGTAATAGCTTTTCTATGGTGTTCATAAAGCCTGCGTTGCTAAATACAGTGTCGGCCAATATTTCGCTGCCGTCGGCCATACGTACACCGTAGGCTTTATTGTCTTTAACTAAGATCTCCGCCACATCGGCGTAGGTAAACACTTCACCACCGCTTTTCTGAATGGTGGGAATAATGGAACGTGCAATATCAGAGGCGCCGCCCACCGGATACGCACCACCGGCTAAATAATGCTTGGCGATCAATGCATGCATTAAAAATGACGCATCCCTTGGGGTTTGACCATAGTTACCCCATTGGCCCGTTAACACTGAAATAAGTTCTTGGTTTTGGGTCATGCCCTCAAGCACTTCACGGGTATTTTTGAAAAATTCTTTGGTCACTAAAAATGGGCGCACCCAGTTATAGACCTTACTCATCCAGCTGGGCATGGCTTGGCCAGCAAAAAACTTAGGAGTCTGAGAGCTGATTTTACGAATTAATTGAACATACTCTTCCAGCACTTGGCGCTCTTGTGGAAAATGCTTGCACAACTCGTCAATGAAGTTATCGCGCCCGGCCACAAAGTCGTACTCTTTATCTTTAAGAATAATTTTGTCGTACACAGGGTCCATGGCCGCCCACTTTAGGCGCCCTTCGCTGATCACATCAAACATGCGTTTCATGGTGGAAGGTTTGTGCACCTCACCAATGTAATGCACACCCACATCCCACTCGTACCCTTCACGCTCGTAGGCATGAGTGTAACCACCGGCCGTGTAGTGCTGCTCGAGCACACAGACTTTTTTACCCATAAGGGACAATAGCGCGGCATTGGTAAGACCGCCAATACCAGAACCCACCACGACGGCATCGTAGTGGTCACTGGCACGGCCGCTGCGATAACGCTTGCCGGTACGAACTTTAACTTTTTTAACCTTGGCCATGGGACTGTGCCTCCTCATACAAACAACGGTTTTATATGCAACTTTTTGCATAGCGATACCGCATATTAACCATCACCCCGAAGTTATGCAAGTTTTTGCATATCAGGGTATAATCATGGCCATCTCAAGGTGTCCCCATTATAGGAAGCCAAATGTCTTTGAAACACGCCATTTTGGTGTTACTGGAAACTGAGCCTGGCAGTGGTTATGACCTGTTAAAGCGCTTTAAAGAGCGCCTGGGTTATTTCTGGAACGCCAGCCACCAGCAAATTTACATGCAGCTGAAAAAAATGAGTCAGGACGGCTTGCTGGATTATGAGCAACAAAACCAGACAGGCAAACCCGATCGCAAGGTTTATAAAATCACCCAACAGGGCCATGAGGCGCTACTGGACTGGATTGAAACCCCGGTGAAGATGAGCCGGGTCAACGACGCTTTATTGGTAAAGATGTATGCCGGCCACCTGGTAGATAACCAGATCATTCAACAGGAGATTGCTCAGCATGCCCAGATACACAGGGCCATGCTCGATACATTTTTAGACTTGGAAAAGAACTATCTGGCCATGGATAAAAACCAAAGGAAAAGTTATGCCCTGCCCTACCTAACCCTGCGCAAGGGCATATTAGGGGAGCAAGCCTGGCTGGCCTGGGCCCATGAAGTGGAGTGTTTTATAGGCCAACACTAACGATCCCGGTTTAAACACTTCCTTGCTAAAGGTATTGCTTGATGTCGGTGAGATCCTTATAAAGGGCTTTTTTCATGAAGCCTTTTATAAAAATACCCATACAGGCAGACATAATTTTGGCCAGCCAGGTTTGCCCCCCCCCCACT
>Ga0209290_1000282_pt1 | contig 43747 bp, 40 predicted proteins | sample EN1Hudsemesocosm_2_FD_184632 | JGI IMG/M metagenome (GOLD analysis project Ga0209290, IMG submission 184632) | Methane-oxidizing microbial communities from mesocosms in the Hudson Canyon - EN10B Hudson Canyon (SPAdes) (version 2) | ecosystem: Environmental > Aquatic > Marine > Cold seeps... | reverse complement strand
CAGCCGTTTCATCAACGGTCTTAAAAATGCTTCTATCGAAATCGATCGTAAAGTATTGGCTGACCTGGCTGTTAACGAGAAAGGTGCTTTTGCAGCATTAGTTGAAAAAGCTAAAGCCTCTCTTTAAGTTTAATTGGGCTATGCCCGGTTGAATTAAGCAGTTAACAAGAAGTGCTAATAACTTAAGAGTTATTAAAGCTGTCTTGTATCGAATAGGGGAAGGGCTTAATAAGCGCTTCCCCTATTCTATTTATAGGGCGCCTAGTTTGGCCCTGAGGATTGATTGTCATATTTTATGGACGCCATGCACTCGTCCATGAGGGCTTGCTTCGGCATCCTGCCTCAAACACCATAATATATGCCAATCAACCCTCTTATTTAATCCTGTAATAGCAGGATCAGCTTTTCAGGTTAATTGTCTGAAAAGCCTACGCATTGCGTAGTAATTTCTTTTGGAGCTGTAAAAATTGGAAAACCTACAAGAATTGGTGTCAGCTGCGCTGGCTAACGTAGAAAGTGCAGAAGGTGTGCAGGCGCTAGATCAAGTACGCGTAGATTACTTGGGTAAAAAAGGTCAGATTACTGCATTGCTTAAGACTTTAGGTAAGTTAAGCAATGAAGAGCGCCCTCAAGCCGGTGCTAAAATCAACGAAGCCAAGCAGCAAGTAGAAGCGGGTATTTCTGCGAAAAAGTCGTTGTTGGAAACTGCCGAGCTGAACAAAAAACTAGCATCTGAAACCGTTGATATCACTCTGCCGGGTCGAGGCCAGAAAACAGGTGGCTTACACCCTGTGACTCGCACTTTACAGCGTATTGAAAGCTTCTTTAAAAGTGCTGGTTACAATGTTGAAGTGGGCCCTGAAGTGGAAGACAACTTCCATAACTTTGATGCGTTGAACATTCCTGCTCATCACCCGGCCCGTGCCATGCACGATACCTTCTATTTTGATGCAAAAACCTTGCTACGTACTCATACCTCGCCAGTGCAAATTCGCACAATGGAAAAGCAAGAGCCGCCTATTCGCATTATTTGCCCAGGTCGTGTTTATCGTTGTGACTCTGATTTAACCCATACACCTATGTTTCATCAGGTAGAGGGTTTGCTGGTTGATAAAAATGTTAGCTTTGCTGACTTAAAAGGTACAGTGCAGCAGTTTTTACGTGTGTTCTTTGAAGACGAAGAGCTAAATGTACGCTTCCGTCCGTCTTATTTTCCGTTCACCGAACCCTCTGCCGAGTTTGATATTCAATGGTCTGCCAGTAAAACCGGTTGGTTAGAAGTGGGTGGTTGCGGCATGGTACACCCCAATGTATTAACCGCCAGTGGCGTGGACCCTGAAAAGTACATGGGCTTTGCCTTTGGTTTAGGGGTAGAGCGTTTGGCTATGTTGCGTTATGGCGTGAGTGACTTACGCATGTTCTTTGAAAATGATTTGAAGTTTTTAGAGCAATTTAATTAATAACAAAATTGTTCTTGGTAATACATTTAAAAGTTTGGCTGACTCTAAGCGTCGGCAAGCTTAAAAAGAATTTAGGAAATATAACATGAAATTCAGTGAAAGCTGGTTAAGAGAGCTGGTTAGCCCAAAACTAACCACACAAGAATTAGAAGCCCAGCTTACTATGGCGGGTTTAGAAGTTGATGGTGTTGAAGCGGTAGCCGCAGACTTTACCGGCATTGTAGTGGGGGAGGTGGTTAAGCGTGAGCAGCACCCGGATGCCGATAAACTTAGCTTGTGCCAGGTAAGTGATGGCAAAGAGATGTTTCAAATCGTATGTGGCGCGGGCAACGTACGTGAGGGGCTAAAAATTCCTTTTGCGAAAATTGGTGCGGTTTTACCAAGTGCGGACGGTAAAGGCTTTAAAATTAAAAAAGCCAAGCTACGCGGCGTTGAAAGCTTTGGTATGTTGTGTGCCGAAGCTGAAATGGGCATGAGTGACAGCTCTGATGGCTTGATGGAATTGCCGAATGATGCGCCCCTAGGTAAAGACATTCGCGAATACCTGCAGTTGGACGACACAATAATTGAGGTGGATCTAACCCCTAATCGTGCCGACTGTTTAAGTATTAATGGCCTGGCCCGTGAAGTGGGTACGCTTAATAAAGAAGACGTTTTCGAGCAAGAGATTGCAGAAGTAGCGTCGGTAATTGATGACACAGTAGCGGTTAGCTTAAGTGCGGTGGATGCATGCCCTAAATACGTAGGCCGTGTGATTAAAGGTGTAAACGTACAGGCGCAAACGCCTCTTTGGATGGTTGAAAAACTGCGCCGCAGCGACATTCGCTCCATTGACCCTATTGTGGATGTAACCAATTTTGTTTTGCTTGAAATGGGTCAGCCCATGCACGCCTTCGATATGGCGAAATTGGATGGCGGCATCAATGTGCGTATGGCTACATCTGGTGAGGAATTAACTCTGCTAGGCGGCCAGGAAGTAAAATTAAACGACGATACTCTGGTTATTGCAGATCAATCCAAGGCACTGGCCATTGCCGGTATCATGGGTGGTGAAGCTTCAGGTGTTACTTCTGAGACCCAGGATATCTTTTTAGAGTTGGCTTATTTTAACCCAGTGTCCATTGCCGGTAAGGCCCGTAATTACGGTTTGCATACCGATTCCAGTCACCGCTTTGAGCGTGGTGTGGATTATAACTTACAGGTTAGAGCGGCCCAGCGTGCCACTCAGTTAATACTGGATATTTGTGGTGGTCAGGCAGGCCCTGTGACGCAAGCCATTGAAGAATCGGCCATGCCGAAATCTGCCAAGGTTACCTTGCGTGCTACGCGTGTGAAGCAAGTGCTGGCCCTGGAGTTACCAGCCAGTGACATTGAAGAAATGTTAACCCGATTGGGCATGACGGTTTCCAATATTGAAGGTGGCTGGAGCGTTGATGTACCTAGCTACCGTTTTGATATAGCTATCGAATCAGACCTGATTGAAGAGATTGCCCGCATCTATGGTTACAATTTGTTGCCGGTTAATACTCCGCAGGCGGCTCTTGAGCTAGCGGTGCAGCCTGAAGTGAACACGGCTATTCAAACCATTAAACACTTTTGGGTGGATCGTGGTTATCAGGAAGCCATTACCTATAGCTTTGTAGACCCTAAGACTCAAAAGTTAGTGGATCCAAGTGTTGATGGTCTGGAGCTGGCTAATCCTATCTCTGCCGATATGAGCGTAATGCGTTCAACTTTGTGGGTGGGTTTAATTAAGGCGGCCGAGCATAACCTTAATCGCCAGCAAGATACGGTACGTTTATTCGAAACCGGTTTACGTTTTATCCCCAAAGACGGCGAGTTGGACCAGCACCAGGTGATTTCTGGTTTAATCTGTGGCTCTCGCTTGGTTAAAGGCTGGAGCAATGGCGCGGATAAAGTGGACTTCTTTGATCTAAAGGGTGACGTAGAAGCCATGTTAGCTCTAGGCGGTGATGCTGAGGTTCGCTTTGAAGTGGGTTCTCACCCAGCCCTGCACCCGGGTCAATGTGCTGCCATCTTTAAAGGTGGCAAGCAAATTGGTTTGATGGGGGCCTTGCACCCTGAGCTGCAGAAGAAGTTAGGCATAAAAACTCAATTGTATGTATACGAGATGTTGCTGGCGGATGTGCGTGAAGGCGTAATTCCTGAATTCTCGGCGGTTTCCAAATTCCCAGCCGTCAGCCGTGATTTGGCCTTCATTGTGGAAGAGTCGGTTCAGTGGGCGCAAGTGGAAGATATCATCCAAAAGCAGGCCGGCGACAAGCTGTCACAGGTCACACTTTTTGACGTGTATCGCGGCCAAGGTATTGAAAACGGTAGAAAAAGTCTGGCATTGGGCTTGACGTGGCAAGATCCTTCACGCACTCTTAATGATGAAGAAATAACCAGTTGGGTCGACAATGTAGTAACGGCACTGGCTGAAGGACTGGCAGCACAACTACGAGGTTAATATGCTCGGCTAACGCGGGCATATTGTGAGAGGTTATTATGACCGCGATTACCAAGGCGGATATGGCTGAAAAGCTGTTCGATGAATTGGGCATTAACAAGCGAGAAGCAAAGGAGATGGTAGACATCTTCTTTGAAGAAATTCGCGGGTGTTTGACCGAGAAAGAACAAGTTAAGCTATCGGGCTTTGGTAATTTTGACCTGCGTGAAAAAAGTCAGCGCCCAGGGCGTAACCCCAAAACGGGTGAAGAGATCCCTATCTCTGCCCGTTGTGTGGTGACCTTTCGTCCTGGTCAAAAATTAAAGGTGCAGGTTGAAGCCTACAACGAGGAGTAATCCCTAGTGTGGCTCCACATGTAAAAAAACAGCACCTTTCATTAAAAAATCTTCACAAAATCAAAAGCTTAGTATATAGTGCCGCCCAGCTCGAAAGAGCTAAGTCGGGGCGTAGCGCAGTTTGGTAGCGCACTTGCCTGGGGGGCAAGGGGTCGCAGGTTCAAATCCTGCCGCTCCGACCAATTCTTTTCTCTGCTTTAATTCCTAGTGTTTCCATAATTTTAGTTTCAATCTTCTTTGTAGTGACACCGATTAAAAGCAGCTAGATAAATTTCTATCGTCTGTATTTTGGGGTTGCACATGTCAAGCGTCGAAAAAATGATTGAGCCCGTTGTGGAATATTTATATTGCCGTACACCGGATGCCTGGGTGCAGGCGGCTCTGGAAAACTTAGGCACCATATTAATTGATCATGCGGCCAATGAATTAAAGGCAGCGCAATCTGCCATGACGCTCATTTCCCGTAACCCCCTAAGTCTTGATATCTTAAATAAAATGTCCCGTTTAGCCCGAGAAGAGCTGGTGCATTTTGAGCAGGTATTAAAAATATTGAAAAGTCGTAATATCGACTATAAACCCCTTAAGGCCAGTGGTTATGCCTATAGCATGGCTAAGCATGTTAGAGGGGATAATAAGGGCAAGCTGGTGGATTCACTCATCATTGGCAGTATTATCGAGGCACGTTCTTGTGAGCGCTTTGAAAAGATATCGTCTCATTTGGATGAAGAGCTGGAAAAGTTTTACTTGTCCTTATTGAAGTCCGAATCCCGACACTTCCAGGACTATTTGGATCTTGCTCAAAAGTACAGTGAAGAGCCCATAGAAGAGCGTATTCATTTCTTTTTGGAAATTGAAAAAAACAGCATCTTAAATCCAGATGATTTGTTACGTTTGCACAGCGGTATGCCCACCGATAACCTGAAGCTATAGCTCCTTGATGTGATGAATTGGAAAGCTTAGTTTTATCTGGCTTTCCATCATATTTTTAGGGAAGGCCGGCATAGGGTTGGCACTTAGTATTTGATGGTTTAACCAGCTTCGGTATTCATCGGGGCCGTTTATCAATTTAACTCGAATTTGTATGGCGATGCCTGCTCGCATAAGCGTCAATTCTACTTGTGCGCTGCCAAAATAAGGTGCGCTGCCAATTTTCTTCAGTATGTGTTGCAGTACTCGCTTTTGGTATTTCTCCGCGGCGGTTAATTCCTTGCCCGACATATCTGTATTATCTCCAGCATTACTATTTAAGTTATTGCGAGACACTTCGCTAGGATCATTGGGCTTGGAATGATTGGTGGGTGCTGCCTTGGTGTTTAACACGGTTGGGTCTTCTGGCTGCTCGGTTTGTATATGGGGTGTGGTGGGGGTCGCAATTGAAGGCTCTTTTAATTTACTGGCGTTGTACCCAGTGTTTTGTGCATTTTTAACCTTGGAAGTGGGTTCTTGCCCAGCCTCTAGTAATAAGGTGTATTGTTCGCCTTTGGCAGACTGCTCGGCCTCATTGTTAAAAGTGTAAAAAATAGCCAGGCCGTGTAATGCCGCGGAAATAGCCAGGCAGCTAAACAGCAGGTGTTGTTTTATGAACCCGGGTAAAGACAACATATTGATCAACGCGCATTAACTTGAGAGCTTAATTATAGCGGCTATGCTTGGGTGAATCTTTTAAATAATAGCCGACAACAACAGTAGGATTTAGCAAAATTGCAATGTATTATAATCGGCTGAGATTTTATTGAATTTTAACCGTGTGATTATTTTTTACACACATATAAATGGAGCGCATCATGGGCGTATTAGTAGGCAAAAAAGCACCAGACTTTACCGTAGCGGCAGTTCTGGGCGATGGCACTATCGTTGACGAGTTCACACTGTCTGAAGCCATCAAAGGCAAATACGGTTTGGTTTTCTTTTATCCGTTGGATTTCACCTTTGTATGTCCTTCTGAGTTGATTGCACTTGATCACCGCATGGATAAGTTCAAAGAAATGGGTGTTGAAGTAATCGCAGTATCTATCGATTCTCAGTTCACTCACAACGCATGGCGCAACACAGCCATCAACGATGGTGGTATTGGTCCAGTTAAATACACTATGGCGGCCGATATTGCTCATGATATCTGTAAGGCATATGACGTTGAAGCTGACGGTGGCGTAGCCTTTCGTGGTGCTTTCATTATTGATAAAGAAGGTGATGTACGTTCACAAATCGTTAACGACCTGCCTCTTGGTCGTAACATGGAAGAGCTAATCCGTATTTTTGAAGCCCTTCAGTTCCACGAAGAGCACGGCGAAGTTTGCCCAGCAGGTTGGACTAAAGGTGACAAGGGTATGGACGCATCTCCAGAAGGCGTTGCTAAGTACCTAGAGTCTGAATCTGATAAGCTTTAATATCGGTTTAGCCTTGGCGTGTTAGCGCCATTCTTAAAAAAGAGGGGAGCAATTAATTTTGCTCCCCTTTTTTATGTTCAGGACGAACGGTATAACACGGTGGCATGGATGACATGGAGTGTTATATGTAGCTTTAAGCCACTTGTAATTGCCTAAATTTGGCCCCTGCCAGCATGGCCAGTACAAAAACAATCCCCTCCCAGTTCAAATATCCCAATGCCGCTATGGCAGGTCCAGGGCAAAGGCCCACTAACCCCCAGCCCACTCCAAAAATAATAGCCCCTGTCACCAGTTGCCTATCGATGTTTTTCAAATTCGGAAGCTTAAAGCTTTGAGCGAGAATCGGTTTGCGCCTTAAAAAATATTGAAATCCCGGTATGGTCAGCATCAAAGCAGCTGCCATCACAAACATAAGGCTAGGGTTCCAAGCTCCACTTACATCTAAAAACCCTTGCACGACGTTAGAGTCATTCATGCCAGAAGCCGCCAATCCGGCACCAAATAACAGGCCGGCAAGCAATGCGATAACTTTCTGATTCATTATATGCTCCAGCCAAGAAGGTGTTTAAAGATGAACAGGCTAACGATGCCGGCTAGCATAAAACATGCGGTGGCGGTGATGGAGCGGGTAGAAAAGCGTGCGATACCACATACACCATGGCCACTGGTGCAGCCGCTGCCCATGGATGTGCCGTAGCCCACCAACAGGCCTCCGGCAATGAGCAGTGGTAATGAGTTATTGGGTGGTTCTGGAAAAGGGGTGCTTGTTAAGAAGTGGTAAAGCAGCGTGCCAGCCACCAGACCCACCAAGAATAGCCAGCGCCACGCTGTCGTTGAAAAAGAGGGGTGGCGTTTAATTAATGAAAAAGTAATGCCGCATACCCCGGCGATGCGGCCGTTGAAGGCAAATAGCAATAGAGCGGCAAGGCCAATGAGTAGGCCCCCGCTCAGTACAGATAGATAAGGCACAGCTTGAAGAGCGCTAATCATAATTATCTCGTAGGCGTTTAGATTAGGGCTATTTTAGGATAAGTTAATATAAGAGTTGAATATCAATATATTCTAATATAAGAATATATTGATATAAGGTGAAGGCATTTAAGGAGGGTGGTTATTCTTCGCTCTCTTCTTTTTCAGCTTCTCGTTCTTGCTGTTCTTGCCTGTGCTTGCGCAATGCCCAGTCCCAGCCACCCAGTTGATTCCATTGGTTGGTGATTAAAGCAAATAATTCGGCGGTTTTTTGGGTGTCATATAAGGCGCTATGGGCTTCTTTGTTATCGAAGTCGATGCCCCCCAAGCGGCATGAGCGAGCCAGTACGGTGTGTCCCAGAGCCAGTCCGGCCAGAGTGGCGGTATCAAAACTTGAGAATGGGTGAAACGGATTGCGCTTTAGGTCATGACGCTCAATGGCAGCATTGATGAAGCCTAGGTCAAAGTGAGCGTTGTGACCCACCAATATGGCTCTCTTGCAGCCTTTGGCTTTCATTGCCTTACGAATGGACTTGAACATGTTGTTCAGGGCAGTGCCTTCGTCTTCGGCGTTGCGATCTGGGTCAAACGGGTCGATGCCGGTGAAGTCCAGAGCGCTTTGCTCAAGGTTGGCCCCTTCAAACGGTTTGATCTTGGCTTCCATCTCGTAGCCGGGGAACAAAAAGCCCTTTTCATCCATGTCCATGACCACCATGGCCACTTCCAGTAAGGCATCGGTTTTGTCATTAAAGCCGGCGGTTTCCACATCTACCACTACCGGTAAATAGCCGCGAAAACGCTCCGCCATGAGATTGGGTTGATGATCGGACACAGGCTGCCTTAATGGGGTTGTGATAATTAGGAGGCGATTGTACCCCATGCTCAGGTGAGTGCCCATGGGCTTGTGGGCATATGCAAGATGCCACTGTAGAAATTCATGGTTTGGCCGATAATCTAGGGGTGTTCTAAACTTACCGTAGTGACAAACGCTTCATTCCAATGAGTGTGTTTTCTATCATCAATCAGGAGGGTGTTATGGGTGTGCGAACCTTCTTATGGTTGGGCTGTTTGCTGGTGTTGTCATCATTCAGTTCAGCCCTGACCTTTCAAGCCCCCATAGAGGAGACCGAGTGGCGTTTGGTACCTTCCATCTTTGAATGTGAGTTTTCGCAACCCATTCCTGATTTTGGTGAAGCGGTGTTTTATCACGAGGCTGGCGAAGATCTCATGTTTCACCTTAAAACCAAAAAGAACCTCATGGGCCCGGGGCAAGCGGCACTGCATATCGAACCGCCCATCTGGTCTCCTAGTCGCTTTGCCGAGAGTTTGGGGTTAGTGGACGTAAAGAATAATCGACGCCCGCTCGATGTAGAGCCTAAGCGAGCCAATAAAATGATGCAGGCACTCATGAAAGGTTTGCAACCTACTTTTACCCGTAAGGCGCGCTATGACGACGGTGAACCCATTAGGGTGTCCATTTCAGCGGCCAATTTTACCAGTTTTTATAAAGACTACCTGGGGTGTGTTACCGGCCTATTACCGGTTAATTTCCGTCAGGTGGCCAAGAGTAAGGTGCTGTTTAAGGGAGGGCAAAAAGGCCTGGATGCCAAATCCAAGAAAAAGCTGGACCTCATCATCTTTTATGTGAGGGCCGACCCTAGAGTGATTGCCGTATATATAGACGGGCACAGCGACAGCGCCGGGCGTCGTTATCATAATCGGCGGCTATCGGAGACCCGGGCGTTATTGGTGGCAGATTACATGATAAAACGGGGGCTAGACCCTGAGATGTTCACCACTCGTTATCATGGAGAACGCTATCCGGTGGCCAGCAATAAAACTAAGAAGGGCCGTGATCTTAACCGCCGTGTCACCATTCGCTTGCAAAAAGAAGAGGAGGAAATTGAGCTGGAGTTTTAATCTTGCTATTTGGCGGATAATGGTGATAATTACTGTATGAATTTACAGTAATGGTTAGGTGTTGATAGGATGGCTCGTCAGGTTCTGCATGTGGACTGTGATTGCTTTTATGCGGCCGTGGAAATGCGCGACAAACCTGAATATAAGGATGTGCCCATCGCCATCGGCGGTGCTCGCGATCGCCGTGGTGTCATCTCTACCTGTAATTATCCTGCTCGTAAATACGGGGTTCGCTCGGCCATGGCCAGCAGCCAGGCCTTAAAGCTGTGCCCTAATTTGATTATGTTGCCCGGCAACATGGCCAAGTATTCCGAAGTGTCCTCTCAAGTCATGGCCATTCTGCAGCAATATGCCTTGGCCTTTGAGCCAGTGTCTGTGGATGAGGCCTTCCTAGAATTGGCCCCCACCAGTAATGCAGAATTAATTGCGCAGCAAATTCGCCAGCAAATCTTTAGTGAGTTGGGCATCACGGTGTCGGTGGGCATCGCCCCTAACAAATTTTTGGCCAAAGTGGCCAGTGACTGGCGCAAACCCAATGGGCAATTTGCCATCGCCCCTGGCGAGGTGCATGATTTTGTGGGCAGGCTGCCGGTTAAATTGATTTCCGGGGTGGGGCCTAAAAGTGCCGAAAAACTCAAGGACCTGGGAATTCACACCTGTCAGGATGTGCGAGATGTATCTGCTCAGGGTTTAAGGTCACAAATGGGCAAGTTTGGCGAAATACTCATTCAGCGCGCCCAGGGAATTGATGATCGAGTGGTGCGGGTTCGGGATCGCCGAAAATCCATCAGTATGGAACATACCTTTGTCAGCGACCTTACAGACGAGGAAGAGATTAATCAGATTCTGGATGACATGTGGCCAAAATTTTTGGCTCGGGTAGAGCGGGCCGGTTTGCAATTATTGCAGTTGGCGCCGTTTGTTAAGGTTAAATTTTCAGACTTTCAGGTGACGACCCTGGCTGATCATCAGCGCAGTGTCACCATGGATGATTATCGTGAGCTCTTGGCCCAGGCTATGCTGCGGGCCGATAAGGCGGTAAGGCTCATTGGCATAGGTGGGCGCTTGCAGGAGCTCAATAATAGTCAAATGAGTTTGTTTTAATAGGCTCCAAAAACAACCTTGTATCGTATGTCAGTACTGCTATTTCTTCATGGCTTTGATGCCGTCCAAGCTAAGTTCCAGTGCTGCCGTGCATATATTTTTCCAGCAAGTCTTCACGGGTTTCAGAAAAATCACTGTGGTTTATTTGCAGGTAATCCAATGCCATTTGAGTAGACTGAATGATCTCCTCGCTGTCGTTATCGATTAGCCAGTAACGTCGAAATGGTGCGCTGATATTTTTTGCTAGGGTCAGAATGGCTAAATGAGTGGAGATACCTTCGGCCATGGTCTTTTGTCCCTTAAGAATTTTATCGGCGATAGGTTGATAGCGAATGGCCAATACCACTTCTTCCCCCAAATGCCATTCCCTGGCCATGATGGCCCCTTGTAAGAAATGGTCGGTGGCGAATTCCCTGCGTTCACGCACACACAGCTCATCGGCGGCCAGAAACTCATGGGTTTTAATAAAACCTTTGAAGCTTTTATGGTGGTTCATCATTACTGCGATGCCGGCATTATGTAGCATGCCGGTACTGTAGGCCTGGTTTTTATCGATCCCTGTGTAGTGGTTCGCCAGGTCGCAGCAAATGCCAGCCACATCCACCGCGGTAGTCCAAAAACTTTCTTGCAGCGGGCATCCTTCAAAGCTGTTACGCACAGAAACGGCCTGAACCAGGGTGAATACCCGGTCCAGCCCTAGCAGCATGATGGCCTGTTCAATCGAAGTGACGGGTGTGACTAAGCCCATCCAAGGGCTATTGACCGCCGATAAAAAAATCGCATACAGGGCAATATCTTCCTTCACCAGAACGGATATGGCCTTAATATCCACCTCTTCTTCGGCCATGAGGGTTTGAATGTTTAATAAAACGGTGGGGCGTGGCGGGATGATCAGTGAACTGGTCACGAGCAACCCTCCGTTTAAAGGGGGTACACTAATTATAGTGGCTAAAAAGAGGGCGGTTATGCCAAAAAGTCGGTAAAAAAAAGCCTAATGCTTCCGTTTTGTCTATTCCATTGGCTTTGGAGGCTTACGCCACTTCCTTTTTGATCATCTCGTTTATCTTATCTTCTTTTAGTTCGCTAAATTCGGTGCGGCAAATTTCCAGATACTCAAGGGCACAATCCAGGGTGTTTTGCTGGCATTTGTTCTCTTTAGCGCTCCAATAATGATGGTATTCATGGCTAATATTTTTGGCCATGACCAGAATGGCCAGCAACTTAATAACCTTACTGGGTAGCTGTTTTTTGCCCTGCAAAATATCATGGGCCATGGGTTGGTATCGAATGGCCAGGGTCACTTCGGGTGCCATGCACCAGTCCTTGGCCATAAGGGCGCCTTGCAGAAAATGGTCGGTTTTAAATTCTTGTTGCTCCCTACGGCTCAGCTCATTGGCCGAGCCATGGGCCAACTGCTGCATAAAATGACTATAACCCGCAAAGTTCATCATCATCACGGGAATGCCAATGTTGTGCAGCATGCCGGCCGTATAAGCGTGCTCAGTGTTCACCATATGATATACCTGGGCTAGGTTTTCACTGATGGCGGCCACTTCGCCAGCTGCATTCCAAAAGCTCTCAAGAGACGGACTATCATTAAAAGACGAACGCATCATGACCGACTGCAGCAAGTTGATGACCCGCTTAAGGCCTAAAATAACGATGGCCTTTTCTACGCTGTCAATTTGTTGCGATAGGCCGTTCCATGGACTATTTGCGGCAGACAATAATATGGCATATAGGGCTGCATCTTGTTTAATGAGGCGGCCAATGCTTTGAATATCCATCTCCTCTTGTTGCATCTGTTGCTGTAATTCAAGCAGTACACTGGGGCGGGGTGGAATAATGAGTTGTTGAGCCTTCATAGATTTGTGCCTGTTTGTTTTTTGAGCAGGCGGGATTATAGAGAATGGAAAGTGAGACACAAGTCTCACTTTAGAGTATTTACCCAACAACATTGGGTTGGGGTTTTGGTCCAGTGGGCACTACACCCGTGACAGGTGATTCGGGTAGAATGGCCATAATTAATTAACGGAGTGTCTTCATGCGCGGTATGGGTTCAAATTATGATCCAAACAAGCCGGTAGACTGGAGTGTGATTAGGCAAATCTGGCCTCACTTGCTGGAATATAAACATCGAGTGGGATTGGCGCTGTTTTGTCTGTTGGCCGCCAAGCTGGCCAGTATCAGCATGCCGTTTGTGCTTAAGTTTGTGGTGGATGACCTAGATACCCAGCAGGCAGACAGTAGTCTGTCTTTGATAGCTGTGCCAATAGGGTTGTTGTTGGCCTATGGTTTTATTCGTTTGAGCAATGTTTTGCTGGGTGAAATTCGCGATACCCTGTTTGGGCGAGTCACCGAGCGTGCCATGCGTCGGGTGGGATTAAAAGTATTTGAACACTTGCATGCCCTGGATTTGGCGTTTCACCTGGAGCGTCGTACCGGTGGGTTGTCGCGAGATATTGAACGGGGCACCAACGGCATTAGCTTTTTAATGCGTTTTTTGATTTTTAATATTCTGCCCACTTTTTTAGAGTTGTTTTTAGTCATGGGCATATTATGGCAGCAGTACAGCATCGACTTTGCCCTTATTGTGTTGCTATCAGTGGTGTCTTACGTGTGGTTCTCCAAGACCGCCACCGACTGGCGTAGTCAGTTTATTCGCGAAGCCAATGTGGCCGATAGCCGCAGCAGTACACGCGCCATCGACAGCTTAATTAATTTTGAAACCGTAAAATACTTTACCAATGAAAAACATGAAGCCGACCTCTACGATGAGGAATTATCTAAATGGGAACAAGCCAAGCGTAAAAACCGGCTCACCTTATTTGCGTTAAATACCGGGCAGGCGCTCATTATCTCTGTGTCTATGACCGCCATGTTAACCCTAGCGGCCAGTCATGTGGCCAAAGGGGAGATGAGTCTTGGTGATTTTGTATTGATCAATGCCTTCATGATGCAAATTTTTATGCCGCTCAATTTTCTGGGTTTTGTATATCGCGAAATTAAAAGTTCCATGATTAATATTGAGCGCATGTTTGAATTAATGAAGGTGGACTCCAAAGTGAGTGATACGTCTCTGGCCCCTGGCCTCAATGTGGCGCAGGGTAAAATTGAATTTAAAGACGTGGCTTTTTCCTATGATTCTGAGCGGCCCATATTAAAGGGCTTGAACTTTATCTTGCAGCCTGGTGAAAAGCTCGCCCTGGTGGGCGGCAGTGGTGCCGGCAAGTCCACCATAGCCAAGTTGTTATTTCGTTTTTATGATGTAAATGATGGCCAGATTCTTATCGATGAACAAGACATCAAGCAGGTGTCGCAATTGAGTTTACGTCAGGCCATAGGCGTAGTGCCGCAAGATACTGTGTTATTTAACAATTCCATTTTGGAGAATGTTCGGTATGGTCGCCCGGAAGCCAGCGATGACGAGGTGAAGCAGGCCATTGAGTTAGCCCACTTAAAAGATTTTATCGAGCAGCTGCCAAAGGGTTATGATACTCAGGTGGGAGAGCGCGGGCTTAAGCTTTCCGGTGGCGAGAAACAGCGGGTGGCCATCGCCCGTACCATTTTGAAGCAGCCTGCCATCCTAGTGTTTGATGAGGCCACCAGTTCACTGGACAGTGTTTCCGAGCGAGCGGTATTGCAGGCCATCGATGAGGTGTCCCGCAATAAAAGCAGCGTGGTCATTGCTCACCGCCTTTCTACTATCATTAATGCCGACCGTATCCTAGTTATTGAAGATGGCCAGGTGGTGGAGCAGGGCAACCATGAAAGCCTGCTCGAAAAGGCCGGCCATTACGCTCGTTTGTGGCATTTACAGCAAAGTAACCAAGAAAAATAAATGAAACTATTGTTAATTGACGCCATGAATCTGATTCGGCGTATATATGCGGCTCAGGCCACCCGCTCTACGGATGTGATCGAGCAAACCTTATTGTTAAGTCAAAATGCCATTTTAAAAAATATCGAGGTAAGTCGCGCCACTCATGTGTCTGTGGTCTTTGATGGCAAGGGCCCCACCTGGCGTCATGAGATGTTTGCCGAATACAAAGCCCACCGTAAACCCATGCCGGAAGATTTGGCCCAAGCCTTGAACCTGTTTCGAGAGCGCTTTAAGGCCTTGGGTATTAATTGTTTATTGATGGAGGAGTATGAGGCCGATGACCTAATCGCCACCTTGGCAGTGAAGGCCGCCGATAAAGGGGTTAAGGTGATGATAGTGTCCACCGACAAGGGTTTCATGCAGATCGCCAACCCCAATATCAGTCTGTACCATTACTTTGATAAACGCATCTTGCACTTGGATGATGTGGAGCAAGCTCTGGGGCTTAAAAGCCATAAGCTGGTGGATTTTTTAAGCCTAGTGGGGGATTCCACCAATCACGTACCCGGTGTGCCAGGCATTGGCCCCAAAACAGCGGGCACCTTAATCGAGACCTATGGAGATCTGGATAATATTCTCATTCACAGTGAGGCTGTTGAGGGCCGAGCAGGTAGGGCCTTGATTGAGCATTATCGAGTGGCCTTACTGGCTAGGAAATTGGTGAGCCTAAAGCTGGACTGTCATTTGGATGTTAACCTGAAGGCATTGCGCTACCAACCCATTGCCGTCACTGGTTAATAAAGCCTGGAATCCTTCATGGGATTGCAAGAAGCGGGTCCAACAGGGATAATTCCCCAATCAATTTATTTATCTACACGCTGAATCGTTAGGAGTATTCATGGGATGGATTAAATCCTTTATCAGTTTAAGTCTGTTATTCATTCCCGTGGTTGTGGGTATCGTATTAGGGATACGCAATCCTGAGTTGGTGACTCTGGATGTGGTGGTATGGCGCAGTTCGGAATACTCCTTGGGAGTATTACTGGTGGTAGCGCTTTTATTGGGGTATTTACTGGGATTAACGGCCAACAGCTTGTGGTTGTGGCAGGTAAAACGTCAGCGCAACAAATTGAAAAAACAATTGGACAGCGCCGTAAAGCGTTTTGAACAGCTACAGTAATGCCACTCTTTGATTTACATATGTTGCTGCTCTTAGTGGTGGCCGTAGCTTGCGGCTGGTTACTGGGGCGCCATGATGGGCGCAAAAAAAACAGCGGCACACCATTCCCCAGTATGGATATGTTTGCCAACGATGGTCCCTCGGAAACCATGTTGGCGATTTTGGATATGGCCAAAGGCCAGGAAGCGGTAGAGCTGCAATTAAACTTGGGGGCCTTTTATCGGCGCCGTGGAGAACTGGATAAGGCCATCTCCATTCATCAAAGCCTGTTTGCTCGCCCGGACCTAGATAAAAATATCTCAGCGCAAGTGCAATTGGCCCTGGCCTCGGACTATTTGAATGCCGGCCTGTTTGATCGTGCCGAACGTTTGTTGTTGGAATTATTAAAAGGCCATTCAAGCCTTAAGATAAAAGTGCTTAATAAATTAGTGACCCTGTACGAGGAAGAGCAGGACTGGCAAAAGATACTGGACCTGGCAACCGACCGTAAAGCTCTAAGGGGCAGTAAGTCTGTAGCATATGCCTGTTGTGAACTGGCCGACGTGGCAATGAAAAACAGTCGTTGGCGTGAGGCGAGTAATTTAATCACACGGGCTTTGAAGTGGGATAATAAGTGCATCAGGGCGCTAATTTTAGAGGCGCGCATGGCGGAATTAGAAGGTTTTCCGCAAAAAATGCTCGGCTCCTTGCAAGAGGCCCTGCAATACCAACCTGGTTTGTTACATCAGGTATTGCCACAACTTAAAAGTTTATTGGTGTCCAGGCATCGCCCCCAAGAGCTGGAAAAAATACTCGAACAGTTATGGTATGACGCACCCATGCCTTTGACCCTGCACAGCTACACTAAACATTTGGCCGAGCACCGTACCCATGATGCGGCCATCTCCCAGCTAACTCATTCCATCGCACAAGTCCCCACCATGGAGGGTTTTAGGCTATTACTGGATGAGCTGATTCATAAAGGAGAGCCTTTGCCCATTAGCTTTTTGCATGGGTTAAAAGAAATTCTTGAACAATTAGGTGCCGGCACAGACGACTACCATTGCCGACAGTGTGGCTTTGAAGCAGACAAACATTATTGGCGCTGCCCTAGCTGCAAGCAGTGGGAGAGTTTCGTGCCTAACTTGGCGTCTAAGGCGACCGCCAAATCCAAAGATAAAGTAAGGATCAATTATGCAAAGTAAACCTATTGTAGTGGCATTGGATTTTGACAATAAAAAACAAACTCTGGAGTTGGTTGAGCGTCTCGACCCAAAGCGCTGTCGCTTAAAGGTGGGCAAGGAACTCTTTACCAGTGAGGGCCCTCAATTGGTTGAGGCCTTGCAAAATAAAGACTTCGACGTGTTTTTGGATTTAAAATTTCACGATATTCCCAATACCACCGCCAAGGCGGTGGCCACGGCAGCTAAAATGGGGGTATGGATGGTGAATGTGCATGCCAGTGGCGGTCAGCGCATGATGGAGGCGGCTCAGGAAGCCCTGGCGAATTTTCAACAAAAACCTCTGCTGATTGCCGTGACGGTATTAACCAGTATGGAGCAATCGGATTTGGCGGGGGTGGGTTTGGATATTGCGCCTCAATTGCAGGTTGAGCGTCTGGCCAAGCTTACCCAAACCAGTGGGTTGGATGGGGTGGTGTGTTCGGCTCAGGAAGCCAGTAGTTTAAAAGCGCTATGCGGCAACGACTTTAAATTGGTGACCCCTGGCATTCGCCCAAGCTTCGCAGTGCAAGGGGACCAGCGACGAATCATGACGCCCAGCCAGGCCATTGAGGCAGGCGTTGATTATATGGTGATTGGACGCCCCATTACTCAGGCCCAGGATCCTATCGCCGCATTGCAGCTCATTGAGCAAGAAATTGCATCTCTTGCATAATACTTACAAAATAAATAGCTGAATGCCTACAGTTCAACAGGGTTTCACTTGTTATGGTCGAGACTCATAAACAAGGAAGATATTATGTTGAAATTGAAAGCCATGGCATTGGCCGTAACCATGCTAGTAAGTATTGTAAGTTGGGCTGAACAGGCCGAGCCGATTGAAATGAAGGCTCAGCCTCAGGTGCCGGTAGAGAAGGCAGAAGCTAGCACCGCCATTGATATAAATAGTGCCGATGCCAAGCAACTTTCCAAGTTGAGTAATATCGGCCTAAAGAAAGCTCAGCAGATTGTCGAGTACCGTACCCTTCATGGGCAGTTCAGCTCCATTGAAGATTTACAGAAGGTAAAAGGCATCGGCAGGGCCACTATTGATAAAAATCGATTACGCATGGTAGTGGCGGCCCAATAGCATTGGTCGTCAGTGTTAAATTGAACCCGGCCAAGTGCCGGGTTTTGTCTGTTTGGGCTTTGGCTTTTCTATTGGTCGATTCTGCCTAATACAGTTCACTTGTGTTTTTGTTTAAATTACATACAAATGGGGCTAAGTGCTTGCAGTGTATGAAATTTTTTCGCTGAAACGTTTGACTCTGTCCTTAATTTCTATAAAATGCGGCCCTCGCTTGAGGCAAGGGTGATTAGCTCAGCTGGGAGAGCACCTCCCTTACAAGGAGGGGGTCGGCGGTTCGATCCCGTCATCACCCACCAAACACTCTGTGACAAGATGTTTGAGTAGCTTTAAGCGAAGTAGAGGATTGGTAGTTCAGTTGGTTAGAATGCCGGCCTGTCACGCCGGAGGTCGCGAGTTCGAGTCTCGTCCAGTCCGCCACTTTCCCTAAGTATAAAAGGGCATCTATCGAGATGTAAAATTGATAACCCAGGGTGATTAGCTCAGCTGGGAGAGCACCTCCCTTACAAGGAGGGGGTCGGCGGTTCGATCCCGTCATCACCCACCAATTATTTTTGTGACAGACTGTTTGTTACAGGATGACTGGTTAGATGTCTGTTAGACATCACTATAGTTTGGATTGGTAGTTCAGTTGGTTAGAATGCCGGCCTGTCACGCCGGAGGTCGCGAGTTCGAGTCTCGTCCAGTCCGCCACTTCCCCTAAGGCTAAAAGGGCATCTATCAAGATGTAAAATCGATACCCAGGGTGATTAGCTCAGCTGGGAGAGCACCTCCCTTACAAGGAGGGGGTCGGCGGTTCGATCCCGTCATCACCCACCAATTATTTTTGTGACAGAAAATAACTGGTTAGATGTCTGTTAGACATCGCTATAATTTGGATTGGTAGTTCAGTTGGTTAGAATGCCGGCCTGTCACGCCGGAGGTCGCGAGTTCGAGTCTCGTCCAGTCCGCCATCTTCCCCTAAGATTAATAGGGCATCTATCAAGATGTAAAATCGATACCCAGGGTGATTAGCTCAGCTGGGAGAGCACCTCCCTTACAAGGAGGGGGTCGGCGGTTCGATCCCGTCATCACCCACCAATTATTTTTGTGACGACTCTTGTTGCATGATTAACTGGTTAGATGTCTGTTTGACATTGTTTTAAAGTGGATTGGTAGTTCAGTTGGTTAGAATGCCGGCCTGTCACGCCGGAGGTCGCGAGTTCGAGTCTCGTCCAGTCCGCCACTTTCTTTTTTAATGCGTCCAGCATTATGTGTTCCTCCCCCTCTAATAAGTTTTCAGTATTGTCTAATTTTTGTGAATTTCTCAGTTTTTTCATCTGTTTGTCATATTTGTGAACTAAATTATCCTTGTTGTGTACTAAGCTTAATATTGCTGCTAAATATGCAATTTTAGCTTCCATAAATTAATTAAACTTTAAGGATAAAGTGATGGGTGAATACGAAGAAGAGCTTTTAGAAGAATTAATGTTTGAAGATGACGAAGTAGATGATGCGTTTGAGTTGTAACCTGAAGTAAGCCACCTGCGCTGACGCTAATGGGTCAGCGAAATATACCCTCTTGTTGCTATTTTTCCTGCTCCGTTTCCTTATTTAATCGAAAGTGTCCTGGTGATTGCTTGGTCCAGCGCTTAAATGCTCGCTGAAACGCGGTGGGTGATGAAAACCCTAATAGATAAGCGATTTCGCCAATGGCCAGATTGGTATCTTTTATATAGCTTTCGGCCAAAGCCTTGCGGGTGTCATTAAGTAAGGTTTGGTAGCTGGTGTTTTGCTCTTGTAGTTTTCGTCTTAAAGTCCAGGGCGGCATGCCTAGGCTGTCGGCCACCTGATTAATGCTAGGGGTTTGCCCTTCCAGTAACGGGCTAATTTCATCCATTACTTTTTCGTTAAGAGTGCGATTCCGGGTCACTTGCGCCAACCGTTCATCACAAATATTTTTTAAATTTAAAAATGCGTTTTTATCGTGATGTACCAGTGGCCAATTTAAGGCCTCCGGTTTAATGATTAGTGCGTTGCGCTTTTGGCCAAATAAAACCGGGCACTGCAAACATTCTTCATAGGCCTTAGCGTAACTGGGGGCCTCAAATTCTATTTCCACTTGTTTTATGGCGCCAGGGCGTCCGCATATCCATTCAATAATCTTTTGATGGGATGAAATAAACAGGTCCACCACAAAAAAGTTGTATTCATTGTAGGGGCTGATGGAATAAAAGCTGGAGACGCCAAAACCCTCTTCCAGATAAAAACTGGATTGACCGCGACTGTTGGAGCCTGATAGTCGTTCATAGTGGGCCATAACCATGCAGGCGGCCTCCACATCCTTAGCGGTCATGGCCAAAAAGCCGGTGAGACCCAATAGCGGGATTTTTATCTGCTGTCCCATAGCAAGGCCCATATCGGGGCGGCCAATGGACTCTATGGCACTGTGACCCAGGCGCATAAACCTGGGGATACTGATACGCCCCTCCGGTTGGCCTAATTTGGCATCGGACAAACTAAATTGCTCGCGCAATTCTTGAGAGTCGCCTCCCATGGATTCGAAGGCCTCTAAAATGGCGCGCACGTAGCTGACTGTAATATCACCAAGTTTCATTTGTTAAGTTCGGTTGGGTTATTGTTCACATGGGGTATTGGCGAATGGTACCAAGGAACCTAAGGTGTATGCCAGCTTTACTGATTGGTGCGCGGCGGTAAATAAGCACTAACTTGATGACTAAATAATAATGATTAATAAGAGAGAGAATTATATGAGCCAGTATTCCCATTTGTTAGAGCCCCTGGATCTAGGTTTTACAAAGGCCCGTAGCCGCGTATTGATGGGCTCTATGCACACTGGCCTGGAAGAGCGCAAAGGGGGCTGGGAGCGTCAAGCTGAGTACTTCAAGCAGCGTGCCGAAGGTGGTGTGGGTATTATAGTTAGTGGTGGTATTGGACCTAACGAAGAGGGTGTGGGTGTTCAAGGGGGCGCAATACTGGTCAATGACGAACAAGTGGCCAAGCACAAGATTGTCACCGAGGCGGTTCATGAGGTAGAGGGTGCACTAATCTGTATGCAGATTCTTCACACTGGTCGCTATGCCTACAATAGCAAGGCAGTATCTGCATCGGCAGTTAAATCTCCCATTCACCCCTTTCCACCAAAAGAGCTGGACGCCGCTGGCATTGAAAAGCAAATACAGGATTTTGTGACCTGTGCGGTACTGGCGCAAAAAGCCGGTTATGACGGTGTTGAGATCATGGGTTCCGAAGGTTACTTCATTAATCAGTTTATCGTGAAGCACACCAATAAGCGCACCGATGAATGGGGTGGTTCCTACGAAAATCGAATTCGTTTGGCTAAGGAAATCGTACGCCGTACCCGTGAAGCGGTGGGTGAGAAGTTCATCATTATTTATCGCCTGTCCATGTTGGATTTAATCGAAGATGGCAGTACTTGGGATGAAATTGTGTACCTGGGTAAAGAAATTGAAAAGTGTGGTGCCACTATCATCAATACCGGTATCGGTTGGCATGAAGCCCGTGTGCCGACTATTGCCACCAGTGTGCCCCGTGCTGCGTTTGTAGAGGTGACGGCGCGCATGAAAAAAGAACTATCCGTGCCATTGATCACCACTAACCGTATTAACACGCCAGAGGTAGCCAACGCCATTATCGCCGAAGGGCAAGCAGATATGGTGTCCATGGCGCGTCCCATGCTGGCCGATGCCTATTTTGTACAAAAAGCCGCAGAAGGTCGCGCGGATGAAATCAATACTTGTATTGGTTGTAATCAGGCTTGCCTGGATCATGTCTTTAGTGGTGGTGAAATCTCCTGCCTGGTGAATCCTTATGCTTGCAACGAAACCAAGCTCATTGACCAGCCTCTTGCCAGTAAAAAGAAAGTTGCAGTAGTAGGTGCCGGTCCAGCGGGCTTAGCGGCGGCCACTACGGCGGCGCGACGGGGCCATGATGTGACCTTGTTCGATGCGGCTTCTGAGGTGGGCGGTCAATTTAACATTGCCAAACAAGTGCCGGGCAAAGAAGAGTTTTTTGAAACCATTCGTTATTTCTCCAAGATGATCCAGACCACAGGTGTTGAACTTAAACTGAATACTCGCGTGGAAGCCAAGGATTTGATTTCAGATGGATTTGATGAGGTATTTTTGGCTACCGGTATTATTCCCCGTACCCCTGAATTGGACGGCATTGATCATCCCATGGTGATGAATTACCTGGATGTGTTGAGGGATAAAAAAGCCGTGGGTAAGCGAGTAGCGGTCATGGGTGCAGGTGGTATTGGTTTTGATGTGGCCGAATACCTGGTTCACGGTAAAACCAGTCCAAGCATTGATAAGGTGCAGTTCATGAAGGAGTGGGGTGTAGACTTGAAAGTAAACAGTGCTGGTGGCCTAGCTAAGGCAGAAATAGAGCCTGCTGCCCGTGAAGTGACGTTGGTACAGCGTAAAAAGACCAAGGTCGGCGCTGGCTTGGGTAAAACCACAGGCTGGATTCACCGTACCACTTTGAAACACAAAGACGTACAGATGATCAATAAGGCTCAATATCTGAAAATTGACGATCAAGGATTGCACATCGAGCTGGACGGTGAGGTTAAAATTCTGGAGGTGGACAATGTGATTGTCTGTGCAGGTCAGGATCCGCAGCGTGAGTTGCAGGATGCTTTGGTAGAGTCGGGCATGAGTGTGCAGTTAATTGGTGGGGCAGATAAGGCGGCCGAACTGGATGCCAAGCGCGCCATTAAACAGGCAACCGAGTTAGCTGCGGTTATCTAATTTACCTGCTCTGCAATAAACCCAATGGGCCTCACGGCTCATTGGGTTTTTTTATGCCCAGGGAAGGGCTGTATCTTGGAAATGCAGGAGCAATTTCCAATGGTATGCCCAGGGAAGGGTTGTATCTTGGAAATGCAGGAGCGATTTCCAATGGTATGCCCAGGGAGGGGCTGCTTTTATAATTAATAGGCCAAAATACAAGCGCGTTTCTGAGGGTCTGCTAAAGCGTGAAAGCGCTTGTTTGTGATGAGTAATCAAGCCAGAATTGTCGCTTTTAAGGTGGGGCTCTGAGTGAAGTTAAATTCTGTGCCGTTGGAGGTATTTCAGCATCCATTGTTAACCCAAAATAATATCAGTTTGCATATCAAGCGGGATGACCTGCTGCACCCTGTGGTAAGTGGTAATAAGCTCTACAAATTAATGCTCAATCTAGAGCAATTCAAACACCAACATAAAAAAACGCTCATCACCTTTGGTGGCGCCTACAGTAACCACTTGCACGCAACCGCCTTCATGGGGAAAAAGCTGGGTATTCAAACCGTGGCCATCGTACGTGGTGAGCAACTTGTTCCATTAAACCCCACCCTAAAAGACTGTACCGATTGGGGTATGATTATTGAGCCCGTTTCCCGTGGGCTGTATCGACAAAAACAACAGGCGCCAGAGATTCAATCCATCATAGATAAATACTCGTCCCCCTATGTGGTACCTGAGGGTGGGGCAAATCGTTTGGGGGTGTTGGGAGCGGCCAAGATGTTGGATGGCGTGAATCAAAAAAAACTGGATGTGGTGGTGGTGGCTTGCGGTACTGGAGTGACCATGGCGGGTATCATCTCGGCTTGTGAGCCCCATGTAAGGGTCGTAGGGTTTCCTGCTTTAAAAGCCGAAAAGTGGATGAAAGATGAAGTGCAGGGGTGGTTGGATGCCGTTGCCTGTGAAAGTCATAATTGGGCGCTGCAGCATAACCATCACTTTGGTGGTTATGGAAAAACCAAGCCGGAATTATTGGAGTTTATGGCTGATATGGAGGCAAACTATAACCTGTTGCTTGATCCTATCTACACGGGTAAGGCTTTTTACGGGTTATTGAGAATGATCGAAAGCGGTGAAATTGCCAAGGGCAGTAAGGTGTTGTTTGTTCATAGTGGTGGTTTGCAGGGTAGAAGAGGATTGACGGCTAAAAGCACTGGCTGAAGGGGGCGTAAATATTAAACTGCCTAAAGGTAATGTTACCGCGATTACCTATGGCATTGTTCAAGCTTACGAATGTTAACCGGTGGCTATTAAGCTACTTCAGTCACAATTTCGTGGTTACGTTTACTGCGATATTGAGCTGGACTCATACCTACGTATTTAATAAAAATGCGATCCAGGGTACGGCGACCAGAAAAACCAATCTTCATGGCAATTTGCTCGATGCTTTGTTTGTTGTCTAGCAACATGCTCTTAGCTTCTTCGATGCGAGATTGCGTTAGGATTGATTTAAGTGAGGTGCCTTCCTGTTGAAGGTGGCGATTCAATGTGCGCGAGCTTATGTGGAAAAGTTCGGCAACTTCTCTTTGGGTGGCGCTAAACTCGATGCGGTTTTGCGTTAGGGCCTGGCGAATCCTATCGCTTAACAACGCGCGATTATTGATTTTTTCTGCCAGGTTTTTCACTTCTGTTTTGATCATATTCATAATGTGTGGGTTAGCCTGATGAAGTTGCTTGTCAAGCCAGAAGGCGGGGAATACTACAGACACCTCCTGACAGTTAAACCGGACGGGAGTGTGTAGCCACCTTTCATAAGAAGATTCATAGCTGGGCGCATTGAATGGTAATAAAAGTTGGGTTAGCTTGAATTCGCGACCACATATTTGTCGCAGCCATTGACAGGTGATGGTTAAAATCAGATCAAATCTAATCTGGTTTTGTTCACTTGTGTCCTGGTTGATAGGGAACGTAATTTTGACACTACCGTCCCCTTTACGACTAAATATTGGCGGAGCTTCATCGCTGAAAAGGATGTAGTAACGGTTCAGGTACACCAGTGCTTCACTGAGCGTGGAGCAGCATAAAAGCAAATGCTGTAACAGATTATACGAGCGTGCTTCGAGGCTGGCCCCTGCGGATAATCCAATGTCCTCCTTTCCTGACAGCGTCGCTAAGATATTGAACAGAGCGTCCACCTTAGCAGCAGGAATTCGGTTATCAGGGTCTGCAAACACTCTGGCATCAATTTGCGCATCGCGTATGGCAGATTTAACATCAAATCCTAGGGATTTAATGTGGCTGATAACTGGATTAACCAGTGATACAGATATGCAGTCGGATGTCACCGTACTGATCCTTAACTTGTTATTTTTATTAATTGGGATCTATGTCCTAATTTAATAAATGCACGGAATGTGCCATTTATTAAATTTAAGTCAGGTTGGCAGGTACGGGCTAGGTTTTTTTTATTGATACAGGTTATAAGGCTATGCCTTTAGATAATAAATGTTACCGGCAGTAACCTGCAGGTAACAACAATGAGTAAATTGTTCTACCCCTAAAAGTGTATCTCCAGGCTAGTGTTTAATCCTTCCAGGGTGCTGTGGGGGAAATCGATGGCATTTAGGGTGATGATGGAATATTCCGCACGGATGGCTAGCCAGTCCATGGGTTTGGCAATGAAGCCATAGCCATACCAAAAATCCACCGCATTAAAGGTTTTACCTTCTTGTTGGCATTCGAGTAGATTTCCGCACTCATTTAGATTGGTGGTAATGGGGTTGTCTAAGAGGTTGCCCTCATCGTCTTCTGTTTGAATAACCGCTACTCGTTCATCCGATAGCTCTATCGTTTCAGTAGTGGCTTGCCACACCAGTAGGCTGGCCCTAGCATACAGTTGTAGCCAGCTATTAGCGTTTATCTTGAATTTAAGTCCGGCCGACACCCCTTTAGCATGTAAGTTGTCGATTCCTCGATAAGTAACTTCATCCCCTGAACGGCTTACTGAGCCAAAACCCAGGTTGTCATAGCGGGCGGTATCGTCATCATTATCAGGTTCATTAGCTGCATCGGCTGCGCTTACATAAGTGGGCCTGTTATAACTTGAGGCGCCAAAATCTACGTAACTCCATTCCAGGTCCAGGTTGTTAGTGACACTGGCCCCCCAATCGACGCGTAAACCATTATTTTGCTCATCGAAGGTGGCGGAACTATTAATTGACTGGCCAGCTCCCAGGTAACCCGAACTATGGGCGGGAATGCTCAGCAGTAAGGGGATGAAAAAGAGTAGAAAATGTCGCATGGTCATCTCGGTTTATTATTATGCGAGGCAGTTTAACCAGCAAAGTCGAGGCTGTCATGATGATTGCCATATTTATGAAAAAAAGCCGAAAAACTAACTAAAAACAAGGGTTTTTAAGCACGAACGTTTCAGTAATGTTTGCTCGATTGGGTAAAGTTAGTGGGGCAGTGCTTCTGTTTGTCATTAAAAATAATTATCTTTTATAGGGGGCTTTTAGATTGCCTTCCAGAGAGCAATGACATTGCCATACAGTTTTCTTTGGACATAAAAAAGACCCTGTGAAGGGCCTTCTGGAAGTGGTGCGGTTTAATAATTACGGGGTTTTGTTCTCAGCTTGCTCAGTGGTGATTACTTGAGGCTCGGCTTCAGTTTCAGGGGCTTGAGCCACTTGAGGCTCTGTTGCCGGGCTTGCTGCTTCACTGGCCTGTGGGGTCACTTCTACCGCTGCTTCTTCGATGGGGGCTTCGGGTGTGGCTTCCACGATTGCTGCTGTTGTTTCTTGTGGTGCTTCAGTCGTCGCTTGTTTGGCTTCCTTGGCTAATTCTTTGTGGGCGGCATTTTCTTTATCTTGGGTTGTGTCAGTTGTGGCTTCAGCGCTAACCTTCCCATTGGTTACCGGAATAACTGCCGTTTCATCGGCGGATGCTGTGCTGGTGTCTTGGGCTGGGTCGATTTGCGTAGAATCCCCAGTAGCGGGCGCCGCCTTTTCAGATTGTTTAAGGGCGTCTTCTAATTTTGCCTGTAGTTGAGCCAGTTTGGCCTCAAGCTTGGCTTTTTCTGCTTGCCACTGTCCTTGTTGTTTTATAGCCACTGCTTGTTTGCTGATGGTTTCAGCCGCCTGAGCCAAGGCAATGGATTGATTATCCAATGGTAAATAGGTCACATCTTTTTGATTCAAAGCCTGGCCTATGCGGGCAATGAGCTTTTCAATAAATAGTACGTGTTGTTCGGCATCGTTAATTTTTAATTTTAATAGGGGCTCAACGGCAATCGATACGTGTTCTGCGTGTTGGGCCAGATGCACGGCTTTCTGAGTTTCATCGGCAATGGCCTGCAGTTGCTTGCGATTTTTTTCAATGAATAGCGCTAGCTTTTCAACGCCCAGTTCGGCTTTGTCAATGGACTGGGGGGCAAAATCTTCTGCGTCGGCATCTACTGCTTTTTCCAGCGCAACTTCGGCCTGACCTAAATAGGTTTTCTTGAGCACTTTAATCTCAATGCTGGCAATTTCGGATAATACCGAGTTCTGATCATTTAGGGCTTGGGTGGTATTACCTTGTTCAATTAAAATAATCAGATCTTTAGTGTCGTCTTGTACGTCAGCATAGTCCCCTTCAAATAAGGTTGGAGCATCCAGCTTCTCCAGTAACGCCAATCCGTCCAGGGCCAGTTTTAGTTGAGTTAATACCGTTTTTTTGTTTTCCAAGCCGCGCTTTAATAATTGCTGTCCGGTAAGGGCATGGGTAACAATTTGTTGGGCCGGGAGTTTGTCTTCAAAAGCCGACTCCGCCTTACGGATTTCTTCTTCGGCTTGCGCGATATAGGTGGGGCTGTAGAAATACAGGTCTTCTCGTTGCGCCAAAATTTGTAAATCTCGGGTTTCGTCCAGTACTTCTTGTGGGCTTAAGCCTAATTCTTTGGCTTGTTCTTGAGCAGACTGCTGGATTAATAAGGTGTCTTTAACCGCAGGGGCAGAGCAGGCGGTAATGAATGTCAGGCTAAGCACACCAACCAGAAGTTTATTCATGGATTAATCCTTTAAAAATAAATGTTAATTGCTTCGCAGTTTAGCAAAGCTTCCCCAAGCCAGCCAGTAAGCTGGATTAATTCGGGGCTTTAAATTGATAGTCAGAGAGTTGTTCTGCTTCAAGCAAGATCTGCTGGCGATGCTGCTCTTCCAATGCAAAGCGGTCTTGGTCCAGTTTGAATTGCTGTTTCTTGTTTAAGGCTTTGTAGGCCTGGTGATGGGGCATATAGGCGGTTTTTTGATAATGCAATTGTATGGTCTGGTACGCCGTGTTGTGTTGCAAGGTTTCATCTAAGCGGTCCATTAATACTTTAAGGCGTAAACAGCCTTCGGTGATTTCACATTGCTGCTGCACCATGGCCTTGGCAATGAAGCGGATATCGCCAGCCAGTTCTTCTTGACTGTCGAGCCAGGCTTGTCTGTTTAGTAATATTTGCGCATTTTGTTGCTGTTTAACGTTGCGTAATTTGAGTAAATAATAACCAGCAACGGCGCTTAAGCCCAGTATGATGGCAACGGCGACTGATATGAGAGTCCAATACATTGTGTTTTCCAAGCTGCTCACTCTAATGATGGCGCGGATTCTAACCCTAACGAAAAAACTTACAAGTAATTGAGCGTTTAGTCTAAGTTACCATCCGCCAGGGCTAGGAAGGCTTCATGGGTGCTGAGGAAAATTTGGCCCGGCATTAACTGGTCGTTGAAGTTAACCTTGTGCAGCTTATCCATGATAGGGCCCTTCACCTCGGCTAAGTGCAAGGTTTTATCTTGTTGTTTTAATCTTTCATTCCAATCCAGCAGCAGCTCAATGCCATCCCCATCCAGCACGTTAACCGCCGAGCATACCAATAGTAATTGTTGCGCATCCGGGTGCTCCGTGACGGCTTGTTCGATAAAGTCATTAACCGCTTCGGTGTTGGCAAAGTGCAGGCCCTCATCGATACGAATGGCCAGTAAACATGGGTAAGTAAGCACGCGGTGGCGTTTTTCGTTACGGAAGTGGGCACTGCCTGGAATGCGACCAATAATGGCCATGTGTGGGTGGCTGGCGCTGCGTATTAAAAAAAACAGTGAAGCCACCACGCCGGCCCCAATGCCCACCTCGGCACCAAAAATTAATACCGCTGCAAAGGTTAATAACCATGCAATTTTATCGTTGGGCAAGACAGACCAGTCCTTTAAAACCGGATTAACATCCAGTAGTGGCCAAACGGCCATTAAGACGATGGCCCCCAGAATGGCCAGGGGAATAAAGGCAATAATTTCCCGAGCAAACAACAAAAAAATTAAAACAAAGCAGGCGGTAAATGCCCCAGCCATGGGGCTTGTGGCACCGGCTTTATGGTTGACCATACTGCGTCCAAAACCACCGGCCACGGGAAAGGCCTGGAATAAGGCAGCGGCCACGTTAGCGGCCCACAGTCCTGTGAGTTCTTGATTGGGTTTGATGCCGTTGTGCTCGCAAGATGCTTGCTGGTGGCTAAGGGATTTAATGACCGATGTGCTTTCTAAAAAACCGATGAGCGCAATGAGTAGGGCGCTGGGAAGCAGTTGACTAAACAGGTGCCAGGGTAGAGCGATATTAATCTGTATTGCTGGTTGTTGTGGGTCGATGGGAACTTGAGACCAGCTTATCTCTGGCCAGGTAAGGCTGGCGAATATCCCCATTAATATGGCTAATAAAGGCCCCAGTTTACTCAATATTGGGTGTTTCAATTTGGCGGTAATTATTAAGACTAGCAAAGCCAGTAAAGCCAAGCATGTGGTGGCCAAATGAGGTGTCTGGCCGCTCATTAAAGAAACCCCTAGCAACAAGGGTATTTGCTTGATGATGATTAACATGGCGGCGGCAGCGGTAAATCCGTGAATAACCGGGTGTCCAATGAAATGCACTAGAGTACCCAGCCTCAACAGTCGCATCGTCAATAATATCAGAGCTACTTGCAGGGCCAGTAACTGGGCGCTGGCCACTTTGTCGGCCAGGGGGATATTTAGTAATGCATCCCCCACCATCATGCTTACGATGGCCACCGGGCCTATGGCCAATGCGCGACCATTGCCAAACAGGGCGTAGGCTAACAAGGGAAAGATGCAGCATGCCAGCGCACTGGCAGCGGGTAACTGGGCCAGCAGGCCATAGCCTATGGCTTGCGGGATAATCAAGATAGAGACGATGAGGCCCGCCAATAAATCCTGCCGCAGGCTCCAATGGGTTTGTAACCAGGGGAAAAACAGCTTACTCATGCATTAAACCGCTAAGTCTGCGCAGTAAATGCTCTGTAGTACCTCGATGACTTGTTTGGCTTTACTGCCTTGCAGGGAATAAAATATGGTTTGTGCATCACGGCGAGTTTGTACAAGCCCTTCCCGGCGCAACCAAGCCAGGTGCTGGCTTAAAGCTGATTGGCTCAGGTCCAGGCGTTCATTAAGCTGTGAAACATTCAGCTCCTGCTGCACCAAAGAACACAAAATCATTAAGCGGTTTTCATTGGCCAGGGCCTTTAGCAACTGAGCGGCTTCTTGGGCGTGAGCTTTTAATTCTTGAGAAAGGTCGGTTTGAACCACTTTATCCCCTATTTTTATGCTTGGACTAATCTAAACTTAACACAGTATTTTGATGAAAGCTAAATTAGAAGTGGCTAATATAGTGTTAACTGTTTTTGTAAAATTGGATCGCTCATGGCAAGTATCAACATAGAAAGCTTTTACCATCAGGATAGCCAAACATTTTGCCACTTAATCATAGATGGTGAAACTAAAACTGCGGCACTGGTGGACCCGGTAATGGATTACAACGCCGCGGGCGGCCGATTTTCCTATGAATTTATCTGTGCCATTTTGGCCAGCATTAAAGACAGACAGCTGACGTTAGGCTGGATTTTGGAAACCCATATCCATGCAGATCATCTAACGGCAGCACAATATGTAAAGCAACAGGCTGGGGGGCAGGTGGTAACCTCTACCTGTGTGAGTGGTGTGCAGCAACATTTTGATGGGGTATTTGACTTGCACAGCGAACAAGAAGCTTTGTTTGATGTGTTGGTGGAATCTGGCGACACGCTGCCACTGGGGGCAAGCGCTATTGAGGTATTGTCGACTCCGGGGCATACCCAGGCCTGTTTAACCTATGTGGTGAGAAGTGACGAACAAGTTTCGGCATTCATTGGGGATACCCTGTTCATGCCGGATGTGGGCACAGCCCGCTGTGATTTTCCCGGCGGCGATGGCGCGCAACTGTACGACTCAATACAAACCATTTTTTCATTGGGCGATGAGACCCAGCTGTATTTGTGTCATGACTACCCCCCTGAAAACCGTGAGGCTTGCGCCAGCATTAGTGTGGCCCAGCAAAAGAAAAACAATATTCATTGTGGGCAAGGGGTAAGTAAGGAGCAGTTTGTGAAGGTGCGCTTGCAAAGAGATGAAACCCTGGCCCCACCAAAATTATTGCTGCCCAGTTTGCAAATAAACATTCGTGCCGGGTATTTACCCGATGCCGACCATGAGGGGCGACGTTTTCTACGTATTCCCATTCGTTAATCTCTTTAGGCTAAATAGTGCGCAATTTGTGCCATAAAAAGCTCTGCCTTGTGCTTTTTAATTATATTCTGCTAGGTTTAGTAGCAGAATATAAATAATAGCTAGGGAAGGTTATGGCATTTTCAAACCGTTGGGTGCTGGCAGACGGAACCCTAAACGATCAACCCATTACCATACGTTACCGCGACCAGATACAAGATCAGCTTGAGTCTGCCCTGTATCAGCAGTGCATACAGATTTCATGGCAGGCCCAAGAGCAAGACCCGGAAACCGGTTATCCGTCGGCGGCAGAACTTGAAAAAATAGATGCTTTTAATCAAAAACTCATGGCGGCGGTGGAAACTGAGCAGCATGGATTATTGGTGATGGTGTTGATGTGTGAAGGGGTGAATCAATGGATCATGTATACCAAGGATATTGAACAGGTGCAGCAGGATTTAAATACAATTCCCACCGACACCGGTTTATATCCCATTGAGGTGACGTCAGATGAAGACCCACAATGGGAAACATTTACTCAGTTAAGGGATGCCATTAAGACCCACTAAAGGTGGTGCGCTAAGATCTTTGTGGTCGTTTTTTTTCTTGCTTGGCTTTTTCTTCTGCTTCCTTGGCCAGGGCCATTTCAGCCAGTATTTTTTCTTCGTCTATTTTCATCTGCGGGGTTTCGTAGGTGACCTTGCCCATTTTTCCGTCACGCAATTCGTGAATCAAAATTTCAGCTGCTTTATGAATGTCCACCACGCCGCCAGGTCTAAGGCAGCCGCGTTTACGTCCAATCAGGTCGATGAGCTCTTCGCCTCGTTCGGGCAATTGCTCAATTTTATAACGGCTCTGGAGCTCTTGTGGGTACAGTTGTAACAGCATGTTAGCGGCGTACTCGGCCACCTCAAAATAATCCAGAGCCGTATCTCTCACAGCGCCACTGGCCGCCAAGCGAAAGCCGCTGGCCACATTATGAATCTTGGGCCACAGCATACCTGGGGTATCAGATAGGACGATGCCGCCTTGTATCTTAATATGCTGTGGGTGGCGAGTAAGAGCGGGTTGGTTACCCGCCTTGGCAATCATACGCCCGGCCAAAGAGTTAATGAGGGTAGATTTGCCCACGTTGGGGATGCCCAAAATCATGGCACGAATGGATTTTTTTTGAGCCGGTCTATCCGGCAATAAATTGTGACAAAACTGGGTGATGCTTTTCACCTGCTTCTTGTCTAGGCCAGTGAGCGCCATGGCACGAGTATTGGGCAGCGCATTAAAGTGCTCTAACCATGCCTTAGTGTGAGCTTCATCGGCCAGGTCAGCCTTGTTTAATAGCTTCAAAGTGGCCTTGCCAGCGCATAGCTCCGGAATAAGCGGGTTTTCACTGGAATAGGGCAGGCGAGCATCCAGCACCTCAATGACCAGATCAATTTGTGGCATGAGTTCAGCAATCTGCTTGCGTGCTCGGTGCATGTGACCGGGAAACCACTGGATGGCCATAAAAATCCTGACATTACTAATAAAAAAGAGGGGGTATTTTAACGGTTTACAATCAATCTGGGAAAGGCTATTTACCCATGGCAAGAACTGCCATGGGTTGGGGGTGAGCTTTAAGCAAAAATGCTTTGGCTGCTGCCCTCTTCGTTTTCAGTATCAACGTTTGCGTTGTCTACAGATTCAGTCTCAACTTGCTCTATGGATTCCTCTTCAGTCTCCATAGATTCTTCAATAACGTCTTCAGTTTCTGGCATTTGAGCACTAGGGGCTTCAGCTAAAACCTGGGATGCCGCCATCTCTTGTTGCTTGGCTTTTTCTTTTTCGGCCTTGCGTTCGGCTTTTATGCAGTTTTTGTCCTGCATTACCCAGTTACCGCCAGACACCTCTAGTTTGTCCAGGCCTTGTTCTTCAGCGATTTCAGCGGCAATGCTCACGCCTAATTCGTCGGCATCTTTTGCCAACATCTTGCGCTCAACCGGATCCAATGCACCGAACATGTCCTGCAATGCCTGACCTAATGCTTCACGGGCAAGCAAAGCTTTATCTTTGTTAAAGCGCTTGGCGATGGTGCTGATCATGGCCATATCGGCACTGCTGATGCTAATGTCCAGTGGGCTGAAAGTCGCTTCGTCGGCTAACCGAGATTGCTCTTCCTGGTAAAATTGTTCAATGATGGATTGCGCTTTGCTCATGATGTGGCCTCATGTTTGGGTAGAGAGTTTTATACAGGTGCAAAGGGATGAGGTCAACCTTATCTGTATGTTTATACAGGGTTTTAGGCCGGCTTTAACATGTATAATTCCAGCCATAAATAACACCCCTAGGTTTGCCTCATGGTTGAAGAAAAAATTGTTCAAAAATTAACCGAATCTTTTAACATTCATCATCTATCGGTGGAAAATGAAAGTCACATGCACAATGTCCCCCCCGGTTCTGAAAGCCATTTTAAGGTGGTATTGGTGACGGATGACTTTGCGGGGAAAAACAAGGTTAAGCAGCATCAATCTGTGTATCAGGTATTGGCGGATGAGCTGGCCGGGCCCATACACGCACTAGCGTTGCACACTTATCCGATTGAACAGTGGCAGAAAACTCAGCAAGCGCCCAATTCACCTGATTGTCTGGGCGGTGGTAAGTAATAAAAGCAAAATAGAGTAACGCCATTGCCTTGGGAGCAGCTCTGAGTATACTGATTGGCGAGTTACATAACGTTACAAAAGTAGCTGGCCGCATTCAACATAAAAATAAAATGAGGAGTTAACCATGCAATGGTTTAAATCAATCACCACCGTGAGTACTTTATTACTGGCGTCTTTGTCCTGGTCTGACGTGGGCCCTTGGGAGCTACAGGCTCAAAACGAAGATAAAGACATTCAGGTTTTCACCCGTACGGTGGGGGACTCTCCTCTAAAAGAATTTAAAGGCGTAACCCACATTAAAGCCGATACCAGTGCGTTTGTGGCGTTATTGGAAGATTCAGAGGCCGCCACCAGCTGGATGCACAATGTACTTAAATTTGAAGTGGTGCAGGACGCTTCGGATACTGAGAAGGTGGTTTACATCGTCAATAAAACCCCTTGGCCAGTGACCGACCGTGATGCGTATACTCGTTCGGTAATGACCGCCGATGCCGAGGGTGTGGTGATTTCAGCTTTAAGCGCTGAGCCTGAATTTAAAGCAGCCGATGACGATTTTATTCGTATGCCTGCCCTTGAAGGTTCCTGGAAATTTGCCCCACAGGCTGAGGGTGTAGTGGAAGTTACTTACCAAGTGCATGCTAATCCTGGTGGCAGCTTGCCGGATTGGTTGGTGAACGCCATCGTAGTAGAAACCCCATTGAATACTCTGGAAAATTTGCACGATATTATTCATGATGAAAAATACCAGGGTAAAACCTATGCCTTCATCGAGCAGGCCAAGGCACCACAAGCGGTTGTGAGTGAAGACTCAGTGAGTGAAGAGATTGCCAGCGAATCCATGAGCGCCGAGTAAATCTTTGTTAAAAAGCGCCGCCCGGCGGCACTTTTATGTCCATGGAAGGACGCTCTTGTGAGAGAGGGCTGAGAATGCAGGAAGCAATTCGAAGGGACTGGCCGCTTTAACTTAATAATTCCTGATTGCCCCCAAACGCCGAACTGTTGGTGGTCACACAATACTCCTTTACAAACGAGTGCACATAATTAGGCCCACCCGTCTTTGGCCCTGTGCCCGATAGACCATGACCACCAAAGGGTTGTGCCCCCACCTTGGCGCCAATCATATTGCGGTTGATGTAAATGTTCCCCACCACCGCCTTATTAACTATGTAGTCAATCCACCTTTGATTTCGACTGTGTATGCCAAGCGTGAGGCCGTACTCACTGTCATTAATTTGTTTGAGTTTTTCATCCAGTTGCTCATGGTGAAAGGGAATGATGTGCAAGATGGGGCCAAAGTTTTCGCGCTGAAGCTGGGCGATGTCTTTAATCTCATAAGCGCAGGGGGCCAGGTATAAATCGCTTGGTAAATTGTCGCGTAACTTGGCCTGTGCCACTAAGGTGGCATTGTCTTTAAGCCATGCCAAATGTGTATCCAAGTTTTGTTTGGCACTGTGGTCAATGATGGGGCCAAAATCCGTGTCCCGCAGAAAGGGCGAGTCTATGTGGCGGCTGGCCAAGCGCCCACGCAAGGCTTCATAAAAAATATCTTTAATGTCTTCTTGAATGAACAACACCCGTAGCGCCGAACACCGTTGTCCGCAGCTGTCGAAGGCTGATTCAATAACATCGGGTACCAGTTGTTCGATAAGGGCGGTGCTGTCGGCAAACATGACATTCTGTCCGCCGGTCTCGGCCAAGAGGGGGATAAAGGTTTGGTTAAAATCAAATAGCCAGTGTTGAATTTCGCGGGCGGCGCGAGTAGAGCCGGTAAAACACACCATGTGAATAAGGCCACTTTTAATGAGGGGTTGAGTGATGTCGGCCCCGTTGCCAGGCATAAAAATGAGCTGCTGTTGGCTGATACCCGCCTCAAAAATAATCTCCACGGCGCGCATGGCGATGATGCCAGTTTGTCGGGCGGGTTTGGCTATGACTCGGTTACCGCAAGCCAGAGCCGCACAAACTTGTCCGATAAAAATGGCCAGGGGAAAGTTCCAGGGGCTAATGCACAGTACAGTACCCCGTGGACGGTACCTTAATATATTTTCTTCCCCAGTTACCGAATCTAAAATGGTGGCGTTGGCAAAATGTTTTTGCGCCTGGCGTGAATAATAGCGACAGAAATCTTCCGCCTCCCGCACTTCGTCTACGGCATTTTGTAAGGTTTTACCCGCTTCCTGCATGCACAAAAATATTAATTCATGGCGGTGCTGTTGCAGGCCATCGGCAATGCGATCTATGGCCTGGGTGATGAGTTCTAGGTCCTCAAATTCAAAGGTGTTATTGGCCAGTGTATGCTGGCAATGTTCAATGGCCTTATTTTGCGCCCAATGATTTTTCCCCAAACTTTGGCCGTCTACTGGGCTAGTGGCTTCACTGGGTTGATCAATCAAAAAAGTTTGGCCATTAATGATGGGCGCACAGCTGTAATGTTCCTCATGAAAGGGCAGTACCTTGTCCATGGTTTGGTAATAAAAACTGTTGTGTTGCAACTCTATGCCCTGGCTATTGGGGTAATCCACCAATATTTCGCAGGGCAAGGGAATGTTGGGATTTAAAATGGATGAGCTAATTAAATAGTCGGCCGGGTGTTCAATTAACATGTGCAGCGGGATTTGTGGGTCTTGCACCTGAAACACAAACGAGCTGTTGGCGCCGTTCTCTATTAAGCGGCGCACTAGATAAGGCAGCAGTTCATTATGTAGGCCAATTGGGGAATAGATTCGACAGGGAATACCGTGTTGCTCGTTAATTTGATCGTACAACGATTCTCCCATGCCTTGCAGGCGTTGAAATTCAAATTCAACAGTGGATTGCATCTCTATGATGTATTGCACGGTGAAGGCATTATGAGTGGCAAACTTGGGTATTAATCGGTGCTGGCCTTGCGTTAATAAAAAACGGGCACAAGCCAAATAATTTAAATCTGTGCTGTGTTTTTGCGTGAACACCGGATATTCAGGCAAACCTAATTGCTGTGCCCACTTTATTTCGCTGTCCCAATAGGCGCCTTTCACCAGACGCACTGGAATGGTAATTTGCAGTTTGTCGGCCAGTGCATGCAACCAGTGCAAGATGCTTAGTGCTCGTTTGCCATATGATTGAATCACGATGCCAAAGTGGCCCCAGTTGGCCAAGTGTTGGTGGCTTAATACCGATTCAATTACCTGCAAGGAAATATCCAATCGGTATTGTTCTTCTGCATCTATGGTGATGGGAACATTTAGCTGCTTGGCTTTCATAGCCAAGGCCAATAGCCGTTTTACCAATTGAGGCAATACCGTGTGCTGTTGGCTGGGTTCGTATCTTGGGTGCAAAGCGGACAGCTTGATGGAAATATTATCCAGCAGTTGCTGCTTGCGTTGGTTGCCCTGAGCCACCACATCCAGAGCATGGTCGTAGGCTTCAAAATAGTGCTGCGCATCGGCTTCGGTGAGGGCTTCTTCACCCAGCATATCAAACGAACAACACTGTTGTTTGTGCTCAAGGTGTTTGGCGTTTTCTATGGCTTCTTCTATAGTCTGCGCATAAATGAATTGCTCACCCATGATGCGAATGGCCCGTGCCACCGCCTCTCGGGTAATGTTTAGGGTGAGTTTATTTAACAGGCCACTCAACGCTTCACTGGGGTGAGATTTATTGGGCGCCAACAGTTTTCCTGACAGGGCCAGTCCCCAACTGGCGGCATTCACCCAAAAAGAATCACTCTTGTTCACATGGTGTTGCCAGCCACGCTCGGAAAGTTTATCTATTAATAAGTCATTGGCGGTGGCCACATCGGGCACCCGTATGAGGGATTCGGCCAGGCACATGAGGGTGATGCCCTCATCTGTGCTGAGATCGTACTCCTGCAGCAGTTGATGCAAAATGGAATGGCTGTTGTGTTCGCGAATACCTTGAATGAGCGATGTTACGTTGTGGCTAAAGTTTTCATCTAATTGCTCGGGAAAGGTGTCCAGCAGCTCTTGTACATAGTCTTGCTCGTCAAACAGGTAATATTGGTTGATGCGAGCCCTTAATCCCGGGGTGGCGTCGGCATTTAAGGTACTGGGGTCAAGCAAGAATTCCAACATGGACCGTCCTCTGGTTCCCCAATTCCTATTTTTAGATGGGGATGGACTAATTATAGTCGGCAGAGGGGATTTTCCAATTGGATGGCGCTATTTGAAGCTAGCTTGGAAGTAACGCGACAGCCAAAAATACACCTGCCTGATTAAAGCCTATTGATTGGAAGCCTGCTTGGCGGTGAGCTTATCCAATTTCTTTTGTACTTTCCTAGCGCGCGACAGTTTGCGCTGCATATCGTGTTGGCCTGGAGTTAATTGGGTGGCTTGTTGCCAGTGCGTGATGGCCTGGGAGATATCACCGTTACGATAAGCTATATCTGCTTGTCTATTTAGAGAACTGGCCGTTTTTTGTCTCAGTTCATGGGCAGTTTGCAACATGCGTTTTACAAGCTGACCACTAAACGGCGCCTTGCTGAGAATGTTTTCAAGTTCAATAAGCTGTTTAAAATTTTGTTTGTTAATGGCGTTGCGCAATTGCCGAATGAGGCTGGCTTGGCGCTTTTCGATGGCCTGATGATTTTGTTGGGTTAACCAGTCGTTAATGGCCTGATGCAATGACTCTTGACCCAGTTGCTGGTCAAATTCAATGGCCTGGGCGTAAGCATTTTGCGCATTGGTATAATCCCGGGTGGCAATGGCTTGGGTAGATAATTGTATGAGCTGTTCTGCCAGGTGCTGCTTTTTCTCAGTTAATTGCTGTTTGTTGTTGAACCAATTGAAATGGCTGTTATGGCTACGCCGAGTTAAATCTTGTTGTTTAAATTGCACCTTTAAAAGTTGCGCTTGTGCTAAAGCTTGCTCAGTTTTAATTAAACGCTGCTCATCCTGGTAGGCTTTGTCTAACTGCTTTTCCCAGCGCAGGAATTCTGGGTGGTGCGGTAGGTTCTGTGATAACTCACGCAACAGTTTATTAGCCTTTGCCCATTCCTTTTGAGTCACATGCCTTTGCAAAGTCTTTGACGACTTAATCCTTAATTTTTTGGCAAGGTCTTTTACTTTTTCAAGTTGCTTTTTGTTTACGGGCTGACGACTCTTAATTTGCTGCAGAGCTTTTTTATAATTTTGCTGCTCTAAGAGTTGAGGCGTGCTCTGGTACCAGATAGGTTGAGATAAACCGGTGCAAGCGGTTAAGCACAATAGTGTGCTGGCCATGAAGAGTGATTGAATCTTATTCATGGACTTGCATGGCCTTTAGTTCTGCCTCTTGTTGCATCAGTAAGCGGTTAAACTTAGGGGCTAAACGAACAATATTAAAGGTCTTGATGGAAAGTGATTTGCCTTTAACCTTTAGGCTGCGGGCCGATTCGGTGATTAATAATTGGTGGGTTGATGGATGCTCATATATGTCATTACTAATGAGCAATTTTCCTGGTTCCGCCAGGTCGCATAAACGGGCTGCTAGGTTAACTGTGTCACCACTAATTGTAAATTGCATGCGTTCACTAGAGCCGATGGTGCCCGCCAGCATTTCTCCACAGTGCAAACCCAAACGAAACTGCAAGGGAGGCAGGTTGTTTTGTGCCCTTTGACTGTTCATTAAATCGCACAGGCGAATAAATATCTGTGCGCCACACACGGCATTGATGCTGTGTTTTTGATCCTCTTTATGAATACCAAAAGTGAGCATAGCACCATCGCCAATGTAATTATCTACGCTGCCTCGATACATCTTGGCGGCCTGGTGTAATAAAAAATAATATTGATTGAGAATGTCGGCAATTTGCTGCGGGCTTTGGCTTTCGCATAACTGGGTGAAACCCACAATATCCACAAATAACACCGAGCCGTTTACTGCGCGCAAGGGTTTTTTACTGACCTGTAAATCGGATAAAATATCTTGTGCTATGTCTTTGGAAATGTAGCTGCTGAATTTATGTTCGATGGACTCTTTGTCTCGCAAGCCTTGCAGCATATGGCGAAAGCTGTGAATTAAATCCCCCACTTCATCGTTATTGCTGTGGGGTAGGGTGGGATCAAGTTTGCCATGGGCCACTACCTGTACCACTTCCTGAAGGTGTTTCAGGGGGGCGGTGAGTTTGCGGGCCAGGAGAATGGAAGTAAGTAAGGCCAAAAATGCAATGCCAATACAGATAAATGCCAAAGCCTTTTGGGTATTAATTAATGAGTCTCGTATGGCGCTGATGTCGAGGCTTAATTCAATCTTGCCCGCCAAAACATCGTGAAATAAAATATTTGCCTCATAGGATCTCACTCGATCACTTGTATTGCTTGACTGGGCCTTTGCCAATAACGTGTGTTGTTCGTCGTAAACAGCAATATTTTGAATATTCTGGGTTTTGCTCACCAGCCCTTGCAGCATGGAGGACAGAGCCAGTTGGTCATCGGCCATGACCATCTCGGCGGCGCCGTCGGCCGCTTGCTGGCTTATGGTGTGAGCAAAAGTATCGGTTTGCGCTTGCAACAGTCGATTAAGGTCAAATTGCAGATAGCTCCATAGGGTAAATATGGTGAGGCACAGCAATACCGTCATGGCCAATAACATTTGCCAAAACAGTGGAAAGCGAATTTTAGATGGGTTTAAGCGCTTTAACATACACCAAAGCCAGTACCAGTGGGCCGCCTGAGGCAGGGGCAGAACAGTAATACTAACGTGTCAGGTGGCCAGTACCAAGTGGCCAAGACCCAATGTGGACTTTAAACGTAATAGCAAGGTTAGCTTGTGACAGATGTCTATAAACGGCTGGAACTGGGGAAGCTTAAGACCAGTCTTCCCCGTAATTGTGTAACAACTCATAGCCGGGTGGAATATCGCACAGTGCCACCACGGTAAAATCGTCATAATAGGCCACATTGGGCTGTTTGCTGTGATTGATGTATTTAAGCTGGTTTTCAACTTTAAACTTGTCTTGGCCGTCGTTCATCCATAATACATGAGGGCCATCTTGGGTGACGTTGCTGCCCTGCAAAGTGCCAATAACTGTATCTTTTTTAATGGCCTGTTTACTAAACAGTCCTTTGCCGTGAAGCTCGCTGCTTTTTACTTCGGTTAATTGAGTTAATAAGGTTTTCATGGGTAATCCAGGGAATCGATGTATATGTGTATGTGTTAGGGGTGGTTTTATTCACTGTCTTCCTGACGGTACGCCCCTGGGGTCATGCCAGTCCACTTTTTAAAGGCGCGATGAAAAGTGCTGGGTTCAGAGAACCCCAGTTTTTCAGCCACCATTTGAATGCTTAAATCCCCGCGCTCCAGGTAAAACAAGGCACTGTCGCGGCGCAGTTGATCTTTTAATTCCTGATAGGACAGTCCCTCTTCTTTTAAACGACGGCGCAGAGTTTGAGGGCTGGTATGCAGGGCGCTGGCAATGGCATCAAAGTTTGGCAAATCCTGGGATAAATCATCGCCTATGATGGTACGAATTTTTGCCACTAGGCTATTGCCTTCATCGGGTTTGGCTAATAAATCTGCAGGGGATTGCTTCAAAAAAGTACGTAAACTGGCTTCATTTTGGCTAATTTTTTCGTTGAGAAATTTAAGAGGAAATCGCAGGCCGGTATAGGGGGCGTTAAATTTAAGGTCACAATTAAAAAGACGCTTAAACTCATTATGGTCACTGGGCTGGGGGAAACTAAGGCTCACATCCTGCAAATGAATTCGACGGCCGATGAGCCAGCTGCCAAAGCGATGCCAAATGACCAGTATGCTTTCTATGAGGAAGTGGTCGGGGTCCACTAAATTGGTCTCGTTCACGATCAGTGTGGCGAACTCCTCATCGACTTCAAGTGTGATGCCAGCCAAACCTAAAAACAGACCATAAAAACGAAAGGCCCGTTTAAAGGCTTTTTCCAAATTAGGGCTGTGAATCACCGCGTGACACATCATGGCAAACGTACCCACCGGGCTTGGACTTTGGCCCAGCCCCATGTATTCATCTTCCATTTCAAGCCATATGTTTTGAATTAACTGGGTAAACTGCTGAGCGGATACCCGAGACATGGGCTCATGTAATACATCTTCCAGGATGCCAGAGCGAACCAGTAAATTTTGTAAATCCAACCCTTGTTGCCGCGGGCCACGCAGAGCCGCCAGCACATAGTGGCGGGGAATTGAGAACTCTAATACGTCCATCTGGGCGGGCCTGCGCTGTGGGTGAATGTGGTAATTATGCGCTAAAGCATACACAAAGCCAGCCACAGATGCACCGTAATCCAGAAGGCGAAAGGTTTACTTAAATTGGTTTGATGGTGATGAAGGCCGGTACCCATGATAGGGCGGGCTTATAGCGCTAAAAATCCTCAATGTGTTATTAACAAAAAGCGATGTGAATGACTTGCCCATCACATCGCCTTTACTGTGTTGATTATTTAACGTTAAAGGTTTCACTTCCCGAGAAACTCACACCGTTAACACTGATGTTTAAATTTAATACTGCGGATGAAATATAACCGCTGGTTAACGTGGGGGCAGATAACGGAATTTCATACAAGTAGTAAATCCCCTCTGTACTAATGCCGGCACCCGATGTGGCCACGGTAAAGCTGCCTGCACCATCAACGGTGGTCTCAAGGGTTGAGTAAACAGTGGTTAAACCCGTTGTTCTCACCCCGTGATTGCTGGGCACATCCAATAGGTACTTAGTATCAGACTGAATATTGGAAACCAATGCGGTAAGGTCCGTGTCGCCGGTGGTGATGCCACTGGCACTGGTATATTCCAGGCCATGAATGGTATTGACGTTATTGCGTAATTCCGTGGCGACGGCGCCAGCATTGTCTAAATAAGTTTCGGTTTCCGATACAATTTCAACGGTGCCTGTCAGTCGTGCCTTGGATATTAAATAAACATTCCCCGTTGGGTAGGAATCATAAGCCGCCAAAGAAAGACCGTAGGTTAGGTACTCTATTTGTGGAATGTTAGTGCCATCGTAGGTGGCTAAGGGTAGGGGTTCAAACCGGCTGATATGCGAGGACTGGTTGGTAAAGTTTTGCTCGGCCGCGGGCACCGCTAAATTTTTGCTGGTGGTATCCAGAAAATCCATATTATCCAGCCACAAATCACTTAATTGAGTAATGGTGGCGTTAGATTTGGCAACCAGGGTTTTACTTAAAAAGGCGATAGGGGTATCCGCCAATTGCCCTTTCACGGCCAATTCAAAGGTATAACTTTGATCGCTGACTAAAGTGGATGAATCCAGGGTAATGGTTAACACTGTGTTGTTGGCCGTGAAGGCATAAGAGGTGGACGGGATAACGGTGACCGAGTTAGCGCTGTCAAAATCCACTTCATAAGGTGAGGTGACATTACCGTTGCCATCGTTATTGCTAATGACACCGCTCACCTGCGTCACCGATGCGTCATTGTTATAATCGTATTGGGTATTGTTGGCATTCAAAGTGGCCACGCCCCCCCCAGTTAAAGTTGCTGCGGTGGCTTTATCGGTCTCGAAAATAGAAGGGGTAGCCACCATGGCTCTGGTGGTGGTTTTTGCATTAAGCGCTTTGGTAAACATGCGCACCTCGTGCAAGATGTCCACCGGACGATCAAAAGCAAAAATCACTTCGCTGATGCCATTCACCTGAAACTGATCGCTACCACTTAACAGTTCTGCTGCAATATTTTGATTACTGCTAATCATGGTAATGGGCACGGTGACCGTGGCTTCGCGGCTGGCATTAAAGGCTCCGTTGCCCAGTACATTGGTGGATTCTCCCCCAAGGGCCGTTAATTGCGCGGTGGCCGTGTCGGGAAACCCATCACCATCCAAATCCATATTTAACACCGTAAAATCAAGGCTTGCGAAGGTGGTGGTTAACACATACTCATTGGTGGT
>Ga0209290_1000281_pt1 | contig 44077 bp, 42 predicted proteins | sample EN1Hudsemesocosm_2_FD_184632 | JGI IMG/M metagenome (GOLD analysis project Ga0209290, IMG submission 184632) | Methane-oxidizing microbial communities from mesocosms in the Hudson Canyon - EN10B Hudson Canyon (SPAdes) (version 2) | ecosystem: Environmental > Aquatic > Marine > Cold seeps... | reverse complement strand
ACAACGCCTATGGCATTACTGGCTTTCGTACAACAATTACGCGAGCTTAGTGAAGGTAAACCAATTGGTTTTAAGCTATGCATAGGTAATCCTGCTGAGTTCCTTAGTGTGTGTAAAGCTATGCTGCAAACGGGTATAACGCCCGATTTCATCACAGTTGATGGCGCAGAAGGTGGTACAGGTGCAGCACCCGTCGAATATACTAATCGTCTGGGTATGGTTTGTATTGAGGCGGTTAACTTTGTCCAGAACTCATTGGTAGGCGTCGGCCTAAGGGATAAGATTAAAATAATTGCCTCAGGTAAAACCGCATCAAGCTTTGACTTGATCGCTAAAATCGCCAATGGTGCAGATATCGTAAATGCTGCACGTACCATGATGATGGCAATTGGTTGCGTTCAATCCAAACATTGTAATAACAACCTTTGTCCTACGGGAATTGCCACGCAGGACCCAGTGCGAGGAAAAGCCGTTCACGTAGAGGATAAAAGTGAGCGTGTTAAAAACTTTCATGAAAACACATTGGAAAGCTTTTTTGAATTAGTTGGTAGTATGGGTCTCGATGATCCAGCAAAGCTTCAACCGCAAATGCTCAAGCGTCGTTCACCATATGGGGCACTGATGTCAATGGGAAGTTTAATTGCGCCACTAAAACCTAATGCATTAGTGGAGAACCAACCGGTCGGTGAGGCATGGCAACACTGGTGGAAAGCCTGCAGTGCAGAACATTTTTTTGTCTCAGATGATTACATATTACCCGCTGCTGAAATTAAAGGAAACGAAGGGATTAAATTATGACTAATCCTGACTGGAATGAAAAATTGCTAAGTTGGAAACCAAGCATTGAGTTTAGTAAATAAACGCCAAATGGATTGCCAAAACCGAAAAGTCTATTTGACTCGAATTTAACAATAATTTAGATAAAGGAAGTATAGAAATGAAATTGGATGACCCAACCATCGAGAAAACGCTCAATGATGATTTGATGCATTTGATTATTCGAGTCGCAATTATGGGCCTTTTGGTTGTTTTATGTGCTCGTATATTTGCACCTTTTTCCGCCGTTATGCTGTGGGCTTTAATTTTAGCCGTGACACTTTACCCATTGAATAAAAAGTTAGCAGGGTATATTGGTGATAAACAGGGCCGTGCTGCGACAGCTATTGTGGTGGTTGGTGTATTATTGATAGGTGCTCCCTCGGCGATGCTTGGAAGCTCTTTTGCTGATCAGATACAGGATTTTTACAGTGCGATTGAAGGCGATGAGCTAACGATCAAAAAACCTGACCCTTCAATTGCGGAATGGCCGATTATTGGGGAGAAAGTGCATGGTGCCTGGAGTGCTGCTGCGACAGATTTGCCTGCATATATTCAGGAAATTCGCCCTCAGCTTCAGAACGTTTCAAAATTTTTACTCTCGCTGATAGCAAGTACCGCTGGAGCGATTGGTTTGTTTGTCGGTGCCTTGGTTATTGCAGGCATTATGATGGCCTATGGTGAATCCGGTAGCGAGTCGATGAAACGTATAATTTGTAGGATCGCGGGTGAGCAAAAGGGCGAGAGTATTCATGCACTGTCGACAGCTACTGTTCGGTCGGTGGCGATGGGCGTTATCGGTGTTGCTGTTATTCAGGCACTTATATTAGGCGTTGGTTTCCTTATCGCGGGTGTTCCGGGGGCGGGTATTCTTGCCTTAATTACTGTACTGATTGGTATTTTACAGTTACCAGCGTTGATTATAACGATCCCAGTAATAGCTTATATTTGGTGGGCCGGTGGAGACGCATCTACAGGCGGCTTGGTATTTTATTCTGCATATTTACTTTTAGGGGGATTCTCTGACCAGATTCTTAAGCCACTTTTACTTGGGCGCGGTGTTGATGCACCAATGCCTGTTATATTAATTGGTGCTTTAGGCGGAATGATTTCTTCTGGGTTTATTGGGCTCTTTATTGGTGCTGTTGTTCTAGCGGTTGGTTACCAGATTTTTATGGGTTGGGTCAATAATGATTTAACGCCAGTCGCAGAAACAAATACTGATGTGGCTAAATAACGACAAATGAAATATATACACTCACTTACACGTATTTTACGCACAGGGTTTGTTAAAACGCTGCTTCCCCTAACATTCGTTTTAGGTGGGTGTACAACGCTTGGACCAGATTACCAAGAGCCTGAAATCTCATGGTTAAAAGATTGGAGTACTGAGCTTTATGACAAAGTACCCAGTACCGAACAAGTGCAAGAAACCTCTTTATCTACTTGGTGGCACTTATTCAGTGACCCGATACTCAATAAACTTATTCAAGAAGCACAAGTAGAAAACCACTCGTTACAGATTGCAGGTCTACGGATTTTGGAGAGCAGAGCAGTTCTAGGGGTTGCCGGGAGCGCTAGTTACCCTCAAGTTCAGCAGGTATCAGGTGCGCTAGCCCATGTTAACTCTCAGAAGCATGGTGGTATAGCCGTTAATCGTGATCAAAGCCTTACTAGTTTTCAGTCTTCATTTGACTTGGGGTGGGAAATTGATTTTTGGGGGCGGTTTCAAAGAGGAATTGAGTCGGCAGATGCTGCCTTCATGACTTCAATATCAAATCAACACGATGCACAGGTTTTACTTACAGCCCAAGTAGTTGATCTGTACTACGCGTATAGAACGACTCAGTTACGTATAGAAATTGCAGAACAAAATGCGAGTATTCAAAAACGTAGCTTTGATATTTCACAAAAGCAATATGAAAGTGGACAGGAGTCAGAGCTCGATTTGCACCAGGCTAAAACACAATATTTGGCCACCCTCTCAACCATACCAGGTTTGCATATATCCCTTAATAAAACAGCTAATGCCTTGAGCGTTTTATTAGGGCGTGTTCCCGGAGATATTCCTGTTTTGGAAGATAGAATTGAATCACTTCCCGAAGTAAAAGCACACATGCTACAAGCCATTCCTGCCAATTTATTGCTACGCAGGCCTGATGTGCGTGCAGCACTTTGGAAGGTAGCTGCTCAGTCGGCGCAAATTGGAATCGCTAAAGCAGACCTATATCCATCCATTAGCTTATTTGGAAGTATTGGTTGGTCTGAAAATAGTTTAGGCGCAAGCCCCGATGTGGTTACTCAGAGCATCGGTCCCATGTTTAAGTGGAATGTTTTTGATTATGGACGTTTGAAGAATAATGTTTTGGTTCAGGATACGCGTTTACAGCAACTCATTACACAGTATCAACTTCAAGCCCTTCAAGCGGCAAGGGAAGTGGAGGATGCTGCAATCACTATTATCAAAACAGGTGAGCAGAAGGAAATACTGTCACAGTCTGTTGCTTCTGCTGAGCGAGCACTCGGCTTAGCTAACACGCGTTATAAAGAAGGCTATGCGGGTTTTCAGCGAGTACTTGACGCTCAAAGAGCGAAATTTGCACAAGAAGACCGAGAGCGGTTGAATCAGAGTGCCCACATTAGTGCGGTAATAAGCTTATATAAATCTTTAGGTGGGGGGTGGGCGAACATTTCTGCTGAGAATCTGCTAAAACCGAGTGTGAAAGAAACGATGATGCAACGTGTGGATTGGGAAGACAAATTAGATCAATCATTACCGGTAGTATCGGAACCTTTAATTAATGAAGTAAATAAACATGAATGATCAAAGTACATTATCTGAGACCGAAGCAAATGACGCCGCCGCGACCTCAGTGAAAAAAGGGGCCGTGATTGTCGGACTAATTATTCTGTTTTCGTTAGTTTGGTATTTATCCGCAGATCGTTTTACACCTTATACCACGCAAGCAAGGGTTGAAACCTATGTGGTCGGTGTTGCACCTAAGGTTGCAGGTGAAGTGACTCAGGTTTGGGTTAAAAATAATGAGCTTGTTGAGGAAGGTAGCCGCTTATTCGAAATAGATCCCTTAAATTACCAAATAGCACTCAGTAAAGCTAAATCGGATTTGGAAAATGCCAGCCGACAAGTGGGAGCCGGTAGTGCTGCGGTAGAGACTGCTCGTGCAAATTTAGCTGCATCTCATGCGAATGAATTAAAAGCAAAGCAGGACTACGGACGCCTAAAGAGACTTTATGACGATGACCCCGGTACCATTTCTGTACGTCGTTTGGAGATGGCTAAAGCGACCTTAGACCAAGCCAAGGCCGGAGTAGCCGCGCGAAGATCTGATATTGAGCGAGCGATAGAACAAAAAGGCGGTGCAGACGATGAGGACAATAGCATTCTGAAAAGTGCTTTAGTGGCACTTAAAAAAGCTGAATTGGATATGGAACACACCATTGTTAAAGCGCCGTCAAGAGGAATAATTACTGACTTACGTGCCGATGCAGGACAATTTTCAGGGACAGGAAACCCTGTCATGACGCTAATCGCAATTCATGATGTGTGGATCAATGCGGAATTTACGGAAAATAATTTAGGGAATATACGTGCAGGTAGTGACGTTGAAATTTTGTTTGACTCTATGCCGGGTACCGTCTTTAAAGGCGCTGTCAGGAGTATCGGCTTAGGGGTGAGTACGGGGTCTGGTAAGTCGAAGCCTGCAGGTAAACTGCCCTCGATTAGTAATAACCGGGACTGGTTAAGGCAGGCGCAACGATTTCCTGTCATTATTGAATTTCCTGTCGATCAAGATGAGGCATTACGAGACCAATTACGTGTGGGTGGACAAGCATCCGTGATCGCCTATTCAGAAGAAAGTTGGTTTTTGCGACTGCTAGGTAAAGGCTATATACGCTTTATGAGCCTGTTGTCCTATGCCTATTAGTCGAAATCGGCGTTTAATGCCTTTGTCGACCCGGCGGGTATACCGCTTAAGCTTTACTATGGCTATCTCCTTAGCGGTGGCCTATGGATTACAGTTTCCGCTCCCTTTTCTGGCTCCCTTATTTGCACTCATCCTAGGAGCAAAACCTGCGCCGCCCCTCGGTTTAAAGGGCCTGATTGGTTTAATACTTATTGTCTTAATAACCTTGGGGACAGGTTTATTATTAACGCCCTTGTTAATTCATTACGCGCTACCGACTATTCTAGTCATCGCGTTGTGTATATATTTAAGTACTTATATAGCGATTGGCAAAGGTAAAATGCTGGTCGGCTTGCTACTGACAGTGGGCGTAACACTGATTACTGCTGCAGGTATTGTGGAATATGCATTGGCGGTCGTGGTTATTCAGTCGCTTGCTCTGTGTATCGCGCTTGCAGTGCTAAGCCAATGGGTAGTTTACCCTTGGTTTCCCGAGAATGAAGGAGGTCAAGCGCTAGAAGACGTGCAGTTCCCAAGTCAGGCGCAGTCGTTTTGGATCGCCTTGCGTGCGACCTTAATTATTATGCCTGCCTACCTGTTAACGCTCACCAACCCTGCCATGTACCTTCCTGTGATAATGAAAACAGTAAACCTTGCACAGCAAAGTTCAGTACTGAATGCCCGCAATGCGGGGAAGGAATTGTTGGGCTCTACTCTAATGGGGGGGATGTTGGCGATTCTATTTTGGTGCGCTCTTGACTTACTCACTAACCTTTGGATGTTTGTTCTTTGGATGCTACTGCTTGGTATTTTTATTGCGAGTAAACTGTATCAGGTTTTTCCGAGTAGGTATTCTGCAGAATATTGGCAAAACGTGGGTGTTACGATGTTGATCTTGCTTGGTCCAGCAGTTGAAGATAGTGCAAATGGTGATGATGTATATGCCGCATTTATGTTTCGAATGGCTTTATTTGTGGGCGTGAGCATTTATGCATGGCTAGCCATTCTAGCTTTGGAGCGCTTACGTATTCATCGACTAAACCGATTAGATTTGAGTATAGGAAGGCGCTGATGGTTAACCTCTTACTTGGTTTTTGCATTATGTTGATTAGCCTCCTTATGCAGGCAATACTTTTTGTTGTGGTGATTCGCTTCTATATGCGACGGAGAGGCCTCGTTGATAGTACTTCATTTATTTCAAGCCTATCTGTAGTAGCAGGTGTACTGCTCTTGTTGGTGGCAGGTGCGTTAATTCAAATCGGCATTTGGGCTTCGATGTTCTGTGTTTTGGGTGAGTTTAGTGAATTTACGGAGGCTTTTTACCATTCAGCAGTCAATTTTTCTACTTTAGGCTACGGTGATTTCGTCATGTCAGACAAACATAAATTACTTGGTCCACTAGAGGCAGTGAATGGCGTTCTTATGATAGGCGTATCTACTTCGGCATTAACCCTTTCATTCCAGGATATCATCAAGAAATCACTAGTGAAAAAACATTCACATAATGAATAGATATATATCGCCCTGATATAAAAAATATCATTTAGGCTGCTTCAAAGAATAGTAAGGATAAAGGGATTGTGCGTGTATTAAGGCAAAGAAACAGATTGAATTATTAATGGCGCAGATGGAGCAAGAGTACTCGCTATCAGAGTACTGTCTTCATATTCGACACAGTCATTGCAGGATTACCGCGCTCAGCTTGATCGACAGCATTCGAGCTTCGAGCCAGTCGTACCTGTTGCAGAAAATACAGCTGCTTCTGAACCACAACTCAACACCTTGCTGCTTGAGAATGATAGACAAGTGGATAGGGACACTGCGAGGCAGGAAACGGTTCAAGCGCTTGAGATAAAACAAACGCAAGCGATGATGGAAACCTATATCAAAGCATCATCTAAAAAGTGATGAGTCTGATTCAGGTGTTTCAAGCCCTGAGCCAGTTGATGTTTACCAAGCAAGTTTAAAGTATTCTCGTCGTGCTGGTTTGATGACGGCTTTTGAGGCGGCAACGAAACAAAATAGCTCAGGACAAGTTGTGAACGTGCTTGTGTAATGTACTATACGAGTAAAAAACGCTAGAGCTAGAAAATTAATAGGTAGTGCATTAAAAATGAGTTTTTCATTAAATATAAAATAAGGAATCTAAAATGGTTTTATTCTCAAGGTTAAGTGTCATTCTACTATCAGTATTGACGGTAGGTTGTGCTTCAAATTATGTGACGCCTGATGAGTATTCTGGCTATCTATCAAGTTATGAAGGTTTAGAAGAAGTCGATACAGAAAGTGGTGGCGAAACACTTCGCTGGATTAGTGAGAAAATTTCATCACAAAACTATCATTCAGTCATCGTCGACAAAACTATTTTGTATCCAGAGCCACAAGCGAATGAACAAGTGTCAGATACAGTGCTTCAACAGTTTTCTTGGGCGGTTAGTAAAATGATAGAAGGTGCTGCTGTAGATTCTTTCAAGCTGGTGACTGGGCCAGGAGAAGGGGTACTGCGTATTAAATCTGCTATCACAGGCGTTGTTCATAGCATGGAAGGTATGAAGCCTCTTGAGATTTTGCCAGTAGCAATGGTGTTGGGTCTAGGGAAGGCAGCATTTGGTACACGAGATCGTGATGTGTCTGTATTCTTGGAAGTTGAAGTGACAGATAGCCAAACAGGTGAATTATTGGCCACAGCGGTACGTAAAGGTGAAGGTGAGCAACTTGAAAATGATAAAGAGAAGCTAACTATTGTGCACTTGGAAGAAATGGTAGCCAATTGGAAAGTTGATACGACTTCAGTGTTTAAGCAGATAGTAAAATAACTGCCATATTCAATTCATTTTGTGCTCTTGTATTGCTGACGCTGTGAGGCTACACAAGAGCCGCTTACTAAAAAAAATTCAAAAATTCCCATTATTTAAAGCGGTTTTTGAGGGTAACGCTTTCTTTAATACTCATAAATCAATGAAGACCACCTCTCCCGAAAAATAACCTTTCATTTTTTATTTGAGACTAGCCTTCCTTGAGTGTTTCTTGTACCCAATTAATGCTGAGCACCGAGACTATTGTGATAGCAATAAATCCCTTGTTTGGAGGATCAATGTAGCCAGTGTAACAATTTAGGCGCGAAAGCCAATTGCGCTTAATGAACGGTAAAAGACTGTAAATATACTAGGTCCCTAAGCAACATAATGATGGTTCCCCCCATAAATGCTCAAATTGTCTGTCGGCGATAGCGGTACAACTAAAGATGAATAACATGCTTAATATAAGTAGCATAAATTTGAATGGTTTTGCTTTAAGGCTAGGTGTGCGTATAGCCATATTTCATTGGATATAGTGAAACTCGAAAAAGGGTGAGCCGAGTTTTCTCATAGAGTGGTCGATGTCTGCTAACCAAGTACTTTAAGAGTCCTAAGTTCATTTAGTCTATTTTAGTTATTGAAAAATATACTAATTTTCAGTATACCTTTACTTGTACACAATTGTAGTTAATGTAGCCGCATTGGTGATAGCAATACTTATAAAAAAAGGTCGAATGCTTAGACTTCTTGGGAACTAATATGAAAAAAATACTTATAACACTTACTTTGTCTTTGCTGGCTCAGTTTTCTTTTGCTGCGCCCTATGACGATTGTATTTTGTCAAAGATGGCCGGTGCTGATAATGATGAGCCGGCTCAAACTATAAGGGGCACTTGTCAGGCCAAAGTGGAAACCGCAAAAAAAGAAGGTATAACCAGTGGGGCGATTAGTAAACGCTTTCTGGCTGAGAAGCAAACTCAGTGGAATCGCCACACCATTACCGCACACAAACAAAATTATATTTTGCCTTACACTCATAGTAACAAAGTAAATCGAGGGCCTTATGCGTTTCAAAGTGATTGGGCTGATGAATTAAAAAGCTATGAAGCGAAGTTTCAACTGAGTATTAAGGTGCCGTTAACGACTAACCCGCTCTTTACTGAAACAGGTGGCTTGTATGTAGGTTTCACGCTTCAATCATGGTGGCAGTTATATGCGAGTGAAATTTCTGCTCCTTTTCGTGAGACCAATTATCAACCTGAAGTTTTTTATCTTACCGCCACTAATTGGCACCCGTTTGGCGGTAGTACGGGTGTGATGGTCGGTATCGAACATCAATCAAATGGCCGTACGCAGCTTCTTTCTCGTAGTTGGAATCGGGTTTATACCAGCTTCTTGTTTGAGAAAGATAACTTTGCCTTGTCATTGCGCCCTTGGTATCGCCTGAAAGAAGATGAAAAAGAAGACCCGAATGAGTCTGAAGGGGATGATAATCCGGATATAGAAAAATACATGGGGCACTTTGAATTACGCTCTGCTTATCGTTGGAATGAGCATGAGTTTAGTATTATGGGTCGTAATAACTTGCGCTCTGATAATTTCGGCGCGGTTGAATTGGGGTGGAGCTTTCCGTTAATGGGTCACTTGAAAGGCTTTGTTCAATATTTTAATGGTTATGGCGAAAGTCTGGTTGACTATAATCATAATACGGAACGCGTAGGTGTTGGAATATTATTGACTGACCTACTGTAGAGCGCTGGTATAAAGTCACATCAGCATAATCAACGCTAATATGGTTCACAGCGTTTTCAGCACAAGCTGAGCTTGGTCGAGTAGATAAGACTCCAGCAAAACCGTTGCGTTCAAGGTAGTCGACAGCTAGGAAGTCGTGCCAGAGCTTTACACTAATAAAAAGCTATGTAGATAGACGCGTTTATCCATTGCCTCGACGATTATCAAGTCACTTAGGTGGGAATTTAGCTAGTAGTTCCTTGATGACCTGCTCGATAAGTTCATCTCTTTCTGTCGACGGAAGCGCTTGAATATCGAGCCGTTTATCAGCGACCGCATGCCATATCAGCTTATTTTTAGTGGGCTCAAAAAAATCCAAGGTCATCGTTCCCTCGCGATATCGGTCTATCATAAGCTCTTCTCTGTTCCTTGTGCCTACTGTTGTCATTACGCCAGAGTAAAATTGACCCGAGTAGCCAAAGGTGCTGTATGTTTGGAAGTCCTCAGCGTAGTTCTCTCGCACTACTTGCGTCTTTAAATCAACCCTCTTGTTGACCCCAACATTGTAATCAACAAGGAAGTCGACTGGCCCTTGTTCTTGTTTAATCATCCCTTTAGCTGCAAGTTGCTGATCGATCATAAACCGAATATTTTGATCTAGAAGCGTACTTATTTGGTTCTGATTTTCGTCTTCACTATTATCTTTGTTCTGATTGAGCACAGTTCCCGTTTCACTAGCGGCCGGGGTCCAGCTATAGTATTTGAAATCATTGAAATTGGTGGCCTTGCTGTATTCGGATTTAATATTGAGGTCACTGGCACAGGCGGTAACAAAGACCACCATGATAAGTAAATTAATACGCTGGAAAAGTTTCAATTAGTTCTCCTTAAGAACATCTGGGCTTTCGAAGCTTCTACAATAACTCTCTCCCGATATGAATAGCAAGGCTGAGATCGCCACTATCTTTGGCGGTGGTTGCTAGCACTGTTTGTTTTTATAGACGTTCGTTCTGATGTTTCTGCAGTTCCTCCAGCCGACTTAAAAGGGGCGAATTTATTATATTAAAAGGTTGTTATCTCTGTCGCAGAATTTGGCGTATTAAGAAATTAACGCTTTTACTCTCTTTAGTTTGTTTATTGAATGCTCAAACTCACCAAATAATCCTTAGCTAAGTAGTGTTATTAAGTGTCTTATTTACGGACTTTTAGTCATATTGGCTGATGAGAGATGCTTTGGAAAAAGGATCGCTTTGAAGCGCATAGCCAGCGGTTTTTAGAGAACCTAAGAGGGTTCGCTAATGCTCAAGAGCCAACGTCCACTCAATTCTCAAATTGGCTGAATTACCCTGAATGAAATATGACACTTTAGTGCCTTAAGAGTGGGCGTTTTTGTCGTTTGAACATGCTTAATTCATGTCAGGTCTTCACTTCTAAGTTGTCATAAAAAAATGCTGTTCGACGCCGTCTAAATCTATTAAAGAAGACATAGCCTTAAGCGTCTGATGTTTCCTAGTAGCACCGAGAGGCTTGTTAGTGCTGTGTGTTCAGCCGATCAACGCAGTACATACTTGAACTCGATCAGCGGGAGTTTCATAAGCTCTTGTTTGCTATATTTGAGTTAATAACTTATATATAATTTCTTGTAAAATCAGTTGAAAATGGAAGTTTCTGGTTCGGGAAACTCGAAGTAAATCACTATCTAAACCGGCTTGAAGAGGGCTTAAGCGTAAGTTATATAATTCGGTATATGGTTTTAATATTCAATTTGAAACCCAAGAAAGCCATATTATCGCCCCTTTAAACCACCTGCTGATGCTTGTAATTCGGTCTAATGTAAACACTTGTGAAGTGGTTTGACTTCACGCTCTCTATCTTTTAAAGTGCTCGTCAGTAGAAAGAAAGTCTTTTGTTTATATTTTCATGTTCGCCGTATTATTCGTAATTCCTCGTCCTGAAGTATCAAAGGTTTAGTCTGTTTTTACGCTATTCGAGCCTCTTGTAGGCACACTTATTTTTTTAAAATTTCAGGATGTTATTATGTCTAATACAGTAAAAGGAACAGTTAAGTTCTTCAACGAAGCAAAAGGTTTTGGTTTTATCGAGCAAGAAAATGGCCCAGACGTTTTCGCACATTTCTCTGCGATCCAGTCTGACGGTTTCAAGACTCTTGCTGAAGGCCAAAAAGTTGAGTTCACAGTAACTCAAGGCCAGAAAGGTCCTCAAGCTGAGAACATCGTAGGTCTTTAAGTAGATCTCTGCGTTAGCTTTTTAAGCTAGCTCAAAATAAAAAGGCGAATCTTTCCAGATTCGCCTTTTTTTGTGTCTATTCTTTCCTTATATATTCGGATTATTGAATGTATCTACTTTTATGATTCCAACAAATTAAAGGGGTCCTATAGCAGTGGTGAAGTTAAAACGATATCTTTTTACCTTTGTAAACAGAAGGGCTATGTCACATGTTGGCTTTCGACTGTGATTCCAAATTGTCTCTGCAAGACCTAGCGTTGTTCAATTTTTTTAATTAACAAATTAAAAACTCCAATAGCTTTCTTTTAATTTTAGGTAAAACGCCACGCTTAGAAACTTCAGCACTCTGCGATTGTACAAATCAGTCGCTAGAAAGTTATAAAATTAAGTACGTTTTATTTCTAAGCCGATTTTATTTGAATGCAATGCATATAATAAGTTTTACACTATAATTAGCCATTGATATTAGCAATTTTGTTGGAGGTCGAATGAATATACCAGAGATTCCACAAAATGAAGCAAACCGTCTCAAAGCACTCCGCTCTATTGCCCTGTTAGATACTCCAGCTGAGGAACGCTTTGATCGATTAACTCGACTGGCTAAGCGATTGTTTGACGTCCCCATAGCGCTTGTAAGTCTTGTTGATGAACATCGCCAGTGGTTCAAGTCAAACCAGGGGTTACAGTGCTCTGAAACCTCTCGAGAAATTTCTTTCTGCGGTCATGCAATTCTTGGTAACGACTTCTTTATTGTAAAGGATACAACTAAAGATGAACGGTTTTCAGACAACCCCTTAGTGGTTGGTGCCCCCTATATCCGCTTTTACGTTGGCTACCCCCTGAAATATTTAGGTGAAGGGAATTTAGGGACATTCTGTCTAATGGACACAGAGCCAAGAACGCTTAGCAATGAAGACCTTGGTTCTTTGAAGGATTTGGCAGAAATAGCGGAAAAGGAACTAGAGGCTGTTCAATAAGCGTCACTTGATGAACTTACCAAGATATCCAATCGAAGAGGGTTTATTTCGCTAGGGACACAAGCTTTAAGTTTTTGTGTAAGGCAAGAAGTTTCAGCCACTCTTATTTTTTTTGATCTTAAAAAATTCAAACCAATTAATGACCAATTTGGACATGCTGAGGGCGATAGGGCGTTAATTGCTTTTGCCAATTTAATGACTAGCACGTTTCGTGATTCTGATGTTTTTGCTCGATTAGGCGGTGATGAATTTGTTGTACTATTAACGAATACATCCTATGAATTAGCAGAAGCGACTGTGGCAAGGTTTTCTGAGTCACTTGATAACTATAATAATCAATCAAATCGTGGTTATGATATTTCGTTTTCAGTAGGGGTTGTTACAGTAGAGCATGATCAAGCCTATACACTCGAGGAGTTACTAAACCAAGCAGACTCTCTAATGTATGAAAACAAACATAAAAAAAGTGTTCGCTAGAACTAATATAACATTCATGCTTGCACATTGTTTTATTTGAAATAACAGGTAGTTATGTAAGCACTTGAAAGTACTTATTCAAAAATTCCAAACCCACGCTTACACCCATCATGTAGTCTTCATTTACAGATTCATAACTACTTTTAACTAAGTTGCTAGAACGAGCCTTCTCAGGAAATACCTGAATAATTTGAGTACCTTTTGGAGGGTTATTTATAAACGATAATGTTTGTTGATAAGTATTTTCGTGATGAGTAATTAGGTCAATCAGTTTAGGGCAGCGGCTTGAACTGCAAATCCATGATTTTAATTTATGTGCCCATGATGACTGAGCACTAAAGTCTTCTGGTACGGTACGAATTACAATAATCTTTCGTGCACCTCGATGATACGCTTCTTCCACTGACAAAGGGCAGATAACCCGCCATCAACATAATAATCAGTCCCAACCTTAACTCCTTTTTTATATAAAATGGGCAGTGCACTGGATGCTATTAAAATGTCCAACCAGTTATCTGTTGTTGGCTCAAAGAATTCTGCCCGTCGATCAGATACTTTCGTCGCCTAAAATAAAAGCTGTCGCGATTTAAGGCGTGCTAAACCGCAATCAACATTTAGCTTGTATTCGTTTTGAGCTACTTGGTTAAAGTACCAGTCCAAATCGACAATTAAAGTTTGGGCTACTTTGTTTTTTAATACTGATACCCCTAGCATTTACTTCTTATGGCGTGATTCGAAAATGCATGGAAAAACAATGGCGCCGGCTGCATCGCTTAGCGTACATCGCCGGTGTGCTGGCTGTTCTTCATTATTACTCATTGGCGAAAATAGGAAAAACTGAGCCTGTTTATTATATCGTGGTGTTAAGTATTCTGCTTGGTCATAGAGTCTTGGTTCGTTTGTATAGACGCTGGGACAGAAAAGTCGATGATGGAATGGAAGTCAAAAATCGCTAAAGTTCACTGATGCTAGCAAACAAGTAATATTGCTGGCTTTGGCTTAGTTAAATACAGAGTACTGAATACTATAAGAAGCTTCAGTTGACTGAATACTGTTATCATGAATAAAATCTCCGCGCTACCGGCGTATAAGTCTGGCGTTTGCTTCTCTAAAAAGGAATTTTAAATGAGCATATTTACATTATCTGAAAAAAACCTTCTTTTGATATTAACTCCCATTGCCAAAAATATGCAAGTAGGCTGGGATGAAGATATCTATGAACAATTCTCTAAACACTTCTCTGAAAGCATGAAGGAATATGTTGATATCGAAAGCTATTCAAAACAAAGAGAACAAATATTTCCAGATTTAGGTAAACATATAAAGATGGAGCTGCTTGCAACGCATACAAACCCTAATGAAATAATAATTATGTGGAAGTTGTACTCTACAAACAGGGCCTCTCCTTCACTCATTACTTACTTTTTTAAAGAAAATAATGGTGAAGTAGAAATAGCAGCAGCCAACATTAACTACTAACCGCCAAGCCAGAATTAACGAAATTAAATTTGGCCATTTATTTAAAACTGTACTAGGTTTTGTGCAAATAGGAGTAGAAAATTTGAGTATTCGAAAAGGTATTGAATCAGACATAAGTGGTGTATGCATCCTCTCAAATGAAATAAATATGGAGCACTATCATAATATGCCTAAAGATTTCTTAAAGCCCGATGGCAATAATAGAGATGAGCCGTATTGGAGAGCTTTTTTGGAAAGAGATGATTCTATCATTTATGTAGCTGAAATAAGTGGCGTGATTGTAGGGGTGGTATCTGCATCAATTTCAACAACAGCATTAGTTCCATTTATTGTCTCTCGAGCGAGGTGTCAGGTTGCAACGATTATAGTAACTGAAAAATATCGAGGTAAAGGCATTGGCCGGAAGCTGATGTCTGCTGTAGATGCATTTGCTAAGAAAAATGAAGCGACCGATATCCGGTTAGATGTCATGGGTTTTAACAGTGGTGCATTAGAATTTTATAAAGAGTTAGGGTTCGGTACCTTTTCACAGAGGTTATCAAAGTCATTACCATAACTAACATCGGAACCAATCGTGGCATCAGCATGAATATTCGAGCATATAAAGAAGAGGATCTTCCGCTGATATTTGATATATATTCACAATCAAAACTTGATGAGCTTCGGTTTGAAGAAAGAGAATTTTCACTTCTGCCTCTTGATAAAGATTCAAAGCGTTTACAGGAGTTACTTGAGTCAGATATTTATATTTTTTACAAAGATGGGGTCGTTCATGGGTATGGCGCATTATTTTGTAATGAAATTAGAGCACTTTTTGTTCGGAGGGAGAGTCGCGGTAACGGCATAGGCAAGAAATTACTGGAGTTTCTATTATCTAATATTTCTAGCGAAGCTTGTTTATACGTTGCAAGCACTAACCATCCAGCTAAAAAACTGTATAGCCGCTACGGTTTCAATGTCACTGAAACCTTTATGACAAGCTATAATCACTTGCCAGTTTTGGCACAACAAATGATCCGATCAATTAATACCCCTTTAGCGCTCTTATAAATGGGATTATCTAATGCATTTTGGCTTTTTTAGGTCTTATTTCTTTTATGGAGAATTATCCTAGTGGATCTTAGGCAAGTAAGCGCCGGTGAATTCGATTCTGTGTTTGACATACTTCATGAAAATGCCATTTGGCTTTTATCAAAAGGTATTTTTCAGTGGCCGCTTAATTGGCTTGAGTCAATTCGTTTTGAAATAAATGATTCAATCAGTTCTGGTTTATTTTATGCGCTAGAAATCAATAATAAATTTGCCGCCGTAGTAGAAATTAGATCTGCCCCGGAAAACATATGGGGAAACAATGAAACAGAAGCTTTATATATTCATAAATTAGCCGTTTGTCGTAAATATACTAATAGAGGCTTAGGTCGAAAAATTATTAACATAATCAAGTCCAAAGCTAGGCAGCAGAATATCAAATATCTGCGTTTAGATTGTGTTGCCCATAATAATAAACTTCGAGATTATTATGAATCTTGTGAGTTTAAATTGAAGGGGGTAGTAAAAGCGGGTCAAGTTAACCTTGCTTTGTATGAATATCAAATTCAGTGTTAACAACAACAGCTGTAATGATGATCGGAGTGTTAGCTAGTCATTTCACCAATACTAAATCAGGGAAGTTGAAATATGAGCGGATATATAATTTATCACTACAATATTACAGATAAGAAGCGAATCAATGAGCTTGGGCCGTTATCCTTACCTATTATAGAAAAATACGGTGGAGAGTTGATTGTAGCTTCCACTGTAACCCGCCTTGAAGGCTCACCATACACCCATATGGTTGTGTATAAATTTGGTAGTACGGAAAAGGCGCAAGCCTTTTATGAGTCGGAAGAAAGCAGAGAATTATCCAAATTAAGGAATAAAGTCACCGATGGTTTCGTTTTAATAGTACCAGAGTATGGTTAAGTCTAGACTATACAGTCTATAAATGGCTGTACAAAAAAGGATTAGATCTCGCGTGAATTACCAAATTATTGAAAAGTCTCAATCTGATGATATTGCTAAATTAGCGGTATGCCTTACTAATGAAATCATTGAGCGTACTGGTATCAAACATTTTGATGTTGATGTTCCTTTAGCTATTAGGCTTTGTGATAATTATGTTTCTAATGGTCTATATACTGTTATTGCTGCATATGATCAAAATGAAATTGTTGGCTTTGGAGCTTTGTGTGAAAGTTATTCCCTTTATGCAGAAGGCGCATTCGGTATTATTCAAGAGTTTTATGTGTTGCCTGAATATCGCTGTAAAGACATTGGGAAAGAGCTAATTCGGGAAATTATAAAATTCTCAAAGACAAAAAAATGGAAAAGGCTAGAGCTGTGTACTCCGCCAGTACCAGAATTTAACAAAACAGTAGATTTCTACCAGACCAATGGCTTCGAAGTAACTGGCGGCCATAAAATGAAATGTACAATCTAATAACAGCGCTAATTGACTCAATAACCTGTCATTTTACTTCGAGTAAGGTATCTAATGAAAACCAAGGTAAGTTAATCGTTAAGCTTTAAAACAAGAAGTGACTATGAACCCGTTCTCGATGAACTTATTCGGAGGGGTTTATCCAACAGGTTACAGAGCTTTTATTTTGATTAGTTAAACGAAACCGCATATCTAAATTTATAATAAATGGTGGTCGCTGCAATTTTTAGGCGTACTTACAACAAAAATAGAGACTGAATATAATTTGTGACAAATAAGTTATTGATGTTGTCCTAAGAACTTATTTATTGATACAAACTCAAAAAAACTTAACTTAATGAAGTAACAAAGGTATAGAAATCTGATTTCAAGCAACTCCATAATAGGTTAGTGTGACGTAGTTCACATTTGCAAATATATTGACTGAAAAAATTCTGTTCATAACTTGGAAAAGCCAAGTAACTAACGAGCGAGAACATTATGTCTATAAAAGGAGTTCAAGCTTGGGTTCGCTATCTTGATAAAGTTGAGTTGCCCGTTCTTTCAAAAACACTTAAGTCAATTTGCTTCATTTCAGAGTCTAACGATGTCAAAATTGATGAGTTGGTAAAGACAATATTAAATGATGCGGATCTAACATCGAAGGTGCTCAAGCTTGCAAATTCAGCTTGTTATAACCCGATGAGAGTCCAGCTATCTACAATGAGTCGAGCGATTGTTCAAGTTGGATTTGATAGCATCAAAACAATCGCAATTTCATCCGTTCTGATTGATCAATTAGCTAAAAAGGATAATCAACAGCAATTATTTAATTGCCTGGTTCGTTCTTTTCACGCAGCTGTGCAAGCAAAATATATGGCTGCAGATTTCAGTGAAGAAGAGCAAGAAGCAATATTTATCGCCGCTTTACTGTTTGATGTAGGAGAGGCTGCGTTCTGGTCTTGCAGCTCCTCTCAGACCTCAGTTTTAGAGGAAAAATTGACTTGTCATAGTCATAAATTTATTGATGACCAAAATGACGTACTAGGAACGTCATTCAAATCGATCAGTCTAGGCCTAGTTAAAGTTTGGCATTTAGGCCCCTTGCTTGAGGAAAGCTTAAAAAGCCCTAATTCTAAGAAAGCACGGATAGTCTGTAGTGCAGTTGAGTTAGCGCATAAACATGCTCATGGATGGAATAAATACAACTTGACTGAGCTCATAGCTTCTATTGCGACATTCACCGGAAAAAGTAATATACAAATAAAAAATGATATAAAACGTAATACGACTGAGGCAGGTATTTTAGCGGAACAATTCGGTATAAAAGGCGCTAAATCATTCTTGAAAGAATATCCGATCAAAAAACATCCAAGACCTGATACCGACAAACAATTTGAATGCTTGTTAAAGATATCCGAGCATATTTCAAATAACTCAGGTATTGAGAAACTACTATCTTTAACGCTTGAAAGTATTCAGAAAACAATTGGCTTTGATCGCTGCGCATTTTTTATTTCTAAACCGAACTCGAACTGTTTTCATATCGTTAAATCAACAGGTTGTATGACCCAAAGTTGGAGAAAAAAAACGTTAAATCTAAGCTCTCATCACGCTATTCTGAAAATTCTTAGCAAAAACGAAACTCAATGCCTGCCTAAAGATAAGATTTCAAAAAATTTTGACTTGGCCCATGCATCATCAGCCCCTTTTTCTAACATGATTGATGCTGTGATTGGTCCTATTAACTCATTAGGTAATAGTTATGGTTTTATCTATGCTGACCGCCTTAATCAGGCGACAATTGATAATGAACAAATTAGTAGTTTCAGGCTATTTGCTCAGCAATTGCAGTTAATTTTTTCAACACGTCATAGGTAAGCCTAAAGCCTAGATAAATGGACTTAGTTTAAAAGTAGAAACTAAAAAATATTAACTGTTTTAAATTTCCCTCTGTCATTTATGATATGAATTAATGTTACTAAATTGGAATAGTAAATCTCATTTAAGTCCATGTGATTACACTACAAAACATACAACTATCGTGTAAGGTGATAATTTACTATCCATTCCTGTTAGGAACAATTATGTCTCGTTATATTCTTGATGAATCTAAAATACACGCCAGCATTCGATCTACTATTAGTAATAATCATCGAGACTTTGTTGAAGAAATTATAACTGTCGTTGAAAGTAATTCTCTCGTCATTATTGGTATGGGTATCAACCCTGTCTGTAAGAGTGCGTGTAAATTTTTGACAAAAAAAGGACTTGATTTCGAATACCTTGAATACGGAAGCTATTTTAAAGAATGGCGAAAAAGAAATGCCTTAAAGATGTGGACCGGGTGGAAAACATTTCCAATGGTATTTGTGAATGGCGTTCTAATAGGTGGTGCTGAGGACCTTTACCGCTTAATAAACTCTAATGAATTTGAACAAATTTAAGTAAAAAATACAGACATCAAGCATTTAGTATGATGCTTAAAGGCATTGAACTTTATAGGGAACTCATTTTTTTAGAATTGCACTAGTTATGCTGTCGCATCATGCGCCTTGCGCTCAGTTACCCTGAAAAATGGAATGAGTACAAGGCTTTGTGAGTTTTTAAAATGGCATAGGATGTTCACGCCTGACTTGGCTGATTTCTTTGAGTACCTCATCAGATAATGTGACAGAAATCGAATCAATATTACTTTGCAATTGCTCCATGGTTGTCGCACCTACTAAAGTGGAGCTGACAAATGGGCGACTATTCACAAAGGCTAAAGCCATCTGGCAAGGGTCCAGATCATAACGATGGGCGATATCAACATACTTTTTGGTTGCACTATCAACTTGTTTACCGACTCGATGCTCTTGGCGAGTTTCCATTGTAAGTCGAGCCCCCGCAGGCCGTGCACCATCGAGATACTTACCGCTTAGTATTCCTCGGGTTAACGGTGACCATGCCAGTAAACCACAATCTTCATGTATAGCAATTTCACTCAAATCAGGTTCAAATTGACGACACAATAAAGAGTATTCATTTTGAATGGAAGCCATACGTGGTAAATCGTGATCTTTGCTTAGCTGCAACCATTTATTAACGCCCCAAGCTGTTTCGTTTGATAAACCAATATGGCGAATTTTACCATCCCGAATCAAGTTTTGGAGGGTGTGCAAGACTTCTAGAAAGTTCTCTTCTTCGGCCTTGACATCAAAATCAGGTGTAAAGCCCCAAGTGTTTCCAAAGTGATAGGATCCCCTGTTTGGCCAATGCAGTTGATAAAGATCGATATAGTCCGTTTGTAACCTTGCTAAACTGCCTTCAACCGCCTGTAGAATGTTTTCTTTGTTGATACGGTTATTACCACCTCTTAACCAGGGGAAACCGGGGCCTGTGATTTTGGAGGCAAGAATGATTTTGTCTCGGTTTGACCTTGAAGCGAACCAGTTACCAATGATCGTTTCAGTCGTACCAAAGTGCGCCTCAGAAGGTGGGATCGCATACATTTCTGCTGTATCAAAAAAGTTTATACCGCGATCGAGTGCGTAGTCCATTTGTTCAAAACCATCAGCTTGTGAATTTTGCCAACCCCAAGTCATCGTGCCTAAGCCGATTAGGCTAATATCGAGTCCGGTTTTTCCGAGTTTGCGGTATTCCATTTATTGCGTCCTGTACTTATGGGATATATCAGATTTATTAAATGACACTATATGTCATTTGAGAGATAAAATGTGCCGAATATATTGGAAAATATATTCATTAGTTAATATTCAATACTTATTTAAAAGCAGCATTTAAATATAAAATGACTTTCTAATTCCTGACTAGTCTAAGTAAGGGGCATGAATGGCATAAATCCCATTCACCTGATACTTCAGAACTGATAATCTAATCTATACTGAAACTATATTGTATAGGAGAAGGCTCATGAGAGTTCAGCTACTAGTAACGAAAACTGATTTCAACTTACCAAACCTGAAGAGAGAATTTAAGGATATAGGTGTCGAATACGAAGTTGAGTTCATAGAAGAAAACCCTGAACTAGTGGCGACTCTGAATATTCGTCATTCTCCAAATATTCTTGTAGATGGGTCGTTAGTTTTTCAGCGACAGCCTTCCGAAAGCGAGCTGAAAGAGTATTTTTTGACAAAACAGACCCTTAATTAAAATAATCGATATGAGGTATCCTAATCATTATTTTGATTTAAGCACATTAATCGAAACAAAAAGATTAATTTTGAACTCAAAGGAGATGTGAGCCCGAGATTTAGTGAGGTGAAAAATATTGAAGCCTGTAGATCAAAGAGATGTCACCGCTTTAATAGGCGAACTACATGATAATTATCGAGAAACAATTACCGAGTTTTCGAATGATCATTCAGAAAGCATACTCAATTTTTGTCAGCTGATTACAATTTCTCATGAGAAACTTAGTTTTTTAGAAAAAGTGTCTGAAAATGAACGGATTAAATTAGTGGGTCGATTTATATTTTTGGCTATTGATAATGTATTTTTATCCGTAAAGTTCTTATCGCTAGGTTATTTTTCTCAATCCGGAAACAGCATGCGACAATCACTTGAGTCGGTCTGTATGGCAATTTTAATATCCTACGAAGATGAAATAGAGATAGGGAAAGGAAAAAAAATAAATTTTTTTGATGCCTATATTAAAAACTATAGGAATACTCGCGCGCACAATTCAATAAGATATGTGCAGCGGAATATCGATGTTTTAGGTGTTCAAGCTCAAGCCGTTGACACTATGTTAGCGGGCAAAGAACACTATAATAATTATAGTCATCCCAATATGTTGACCTTCGCAGCCCGTATGATAAGTACTGATGGAGGGCCATTCGTTGTTGGAGGCGGTTATGATTCTGATAAAATTTCAACATACGAGCAAGAACTTAAAGATAGAATTAAGTTTGCTAAAACACTACCTGACTTTATTTGCTCCATTTTGAATAATGTAAAGCATGATTAAGGTAAATTAGTAGGTAATTATCCGACCTATAGGGTAAGTTCTTCTCTTATTTATCAATACCTTTACACGCATTTAAAAGGACGAAAATAAGTACTTAGGAGCAAGCTATCTACCACATAATATTTACTTGTTTCACTGTTGTTGCATTTATACCTTCAATTTTAATTGAATCAAGTTTAACTCCAATTGAGGCTACCGACGATATCAAATCAGTAGTCTCAACTTTTATGTTAGGCCTAATTAAGCAGATACGAGGCTTTGTTCAGCCAATGTAGGATAATCTGTGTAGCCTTTTTCGTTACCCCCATAAAACGTGCTTTGGTCTGCTTGGGCAAGTTCAGCATTATCTAGCAGTCGTTTAGGAAGGTCGGGATTACTGATAAAAGGGACACCAAAGGCTATAAGATCGCTTTTATTTTCTTTTAGACTTTCTTCCGCTAACTGGCCGGTGTAGCCGCCATTGGCCATGTAAGAGCCGTTAAACTTCTCGCGTAGACTAACAAAGTTGAACGAATCATCACTGCTATCTCCAAAATTCTCTACAACGTGTAAATAAGCAAGTTTATACTCATTAAGTGCTTCAACTAATGATTCGAATAAAGGGGTTGGGGCAGTTTCAGACATTGAATTGAATGTACCTGTGGGTGAGATACGAATACCAACTTGCTGACCACCCCAAACATCTGTAACAGCTTTGGTAACCTCTAGCGTCAGACGGATTCTATTTTCTATAGACCCGCCATAACGGTCATCACGTTTATTGGTACCATCTTTTAAAAATTGATCTAACAAGTAACCATTAGCTGCATGAATCTCAACGCCATCAAAACCTGCTGTTTTTGCATTTTTAGCTGCTTGTGAAAATTGATTAACAATATCAGGAATGTCTTCTAGGTCTAACGCTCGCGGTGTTTCAAATTCCAGCATGCCTTCATAAGTAAAGGCCTGACCTGCTGGCGCAATGGCAGAAGGTGCAACGGGTAGGGTGCCTCCTTTTTGAAGACTAGAATGAGAAATACGACCTACATGCCACAATTGTAAAAAGATCTTCGAGCCTTTCCGATGTACCTCTTCGGTAATTTTCTTCCATCCCGAAATTTGTGCATTGGAATGAATTCCCGGTGTAAAGGCGTACCCTTTTCCTTGCGGTGAAATTTGTGTAGCTTCAGAAATAATTATTGCTGCAGATGATCGCTGGCCGTAATAGTCGACGTTCATTTTCTGCGGAACATCGCCAGGCTGCGCAGAGCGTGAACGCGTAAGCGGTGCCATTACGATGCGATGTGGTAATTCTAGATTGCCTAGCTTTAGTGGCGTAAAAAGTTTTTCATATGTCATGGTTTTAATCCTGCATTAGTAACTGTTTTGTTAACTTTTCGTTTTTGATATATTCGTGCTTTATGTATGGCTCGCTATAAAGGCGTTGTTTGTTTTAAGGTAGTTAACATAGACATCTTCAAAATTACTTATAACCGAGTCGGAAACATAATCTTTATCAACTAGGCTTTTACTCAAAGCAAGTAATTTAGGGAAACCTTGTAGAAATTTTTGATTAAACCGATTTGCCAGGATATCCATCCTTGTAAATAAGGGGGCAATGGCTGAATCGATGAGACTAAATGAGTCATCATTAAAGAAACCTTGATCACTTACTTCGCTTTCCAAGCGAATTAACTTTTGATTAAGATTGGCTGAGTGTTTATCAAAATCGCCTTGGTTAGTTGATGTTGAAGCTAAGTATTGATCAATTAAAACTTGGCTAGCGTATTCAATCCAGCCTCGGTGTTTAGCTTTTGCTAATGGCTCTAATGGCATAAGAGCGTCACCCGTAATTTCATCAAGAAACTCATTAATGATGGCTGATTCAAAAATCACTTCGTCCTCATAACGTAAAACTGGCACTTTTCCCAAGGGGGATATTTTAAGAAACCAGTCAGGCTTATTAGCCAAGTCTATATAAGTAATTTTGAAGTCAATTTTTTTCTTTTTAAGTGTGATAACCGAGCGTTGAACAAAAGGGCATAAATTAAAGCTAATTAGTTCTATGGAGTGTGTTTTCATAAAAATAAGATCCTTCGCAAGTAAATATCGAACTAGATATAAAATACAAGATATAAAAGTATGTAGGTGTGCAAATGTACCTTGGTGTCATTTGTATACTGTTGAGTTCACTATAAATACCGTGTATTATTTTGGCAAGTACGCACGAGAATGATATTTAGTTACCAAAAGGTGCCTTATGGATACTTTAAAGGCTTCTAGCCAAGAAACTAATTCTCAACTAAATGAGAATTTACACTCCACGCCGCTTGAATGTGGCGAAAAGAAAGAAATTGATTTAAATAGTTGTCCAGTTACGACCGCAATCGATGTGATTGGAGGTAAGTGGAAGGTTATTATTCTTTACCAGCTTCGTGGTAAGACTTTGCGATTTGGTGAGCTTAAGAAAGTAATTCCAAAAATCACTCAAAAAATGCTTACACAACAATTAAGAGAGCTGGAAAGAGATAAACTGGTTAAACGTCATGTTTATGCAGAGGTACCACCAAAGGTTGAATACACATCAACTAATCTGGCAACACAACTCAATCCGGCTTTGGACTTATTATGCGCATGGGGAGCTATGTTTGAAGAGGCTCATCGTTAACTAAACGGTTAAACATAGCTTACCCCTAGCTCGTAGTGAGACGTCTACGAACAACGGGGAAAACTAACATGATTTATATGAAAATCATCCAGTTAATCTTGGATTGGTTCTTCAATACCTGCAGCAGTCGCTTCGCTTGAGTAGATAATATACTCTTCTATGCTAATTTTTCCATCTTCGTTAAAATCAGAAGACGAAAATGATTGCGCTAGTTCCTGATCAGCGAAGACTTCCTGTACCGTTAATAACCCGCTCTGATCGACATCGAGAAAGTTAAATTCCTTTTCAGAGGCTAATAGTTGGTCATTTGCCTTTTCACTTGTTAAGAGATTGTCCTCAATTGCATACAAAGCTAATTGGTTATGATCCATACGAAGGTTTGCTATCGGGTGCCCTATTTTTGCTGCGATGGAATACCAACTATCGGCATATTGTAAAAGGGTGTGTTGATTGGCTCCGACTTCAGCCTCATTGAAGCTGTTTTGGTCTAGGCTTGTATTTCCCCGAGCCAAAGTCATGAAACATTCGCCTTTTTGATAAGCATCTTCGGATATAACGACTGCCGCATTATAATCCGCATCAAAACACTCATAAAAAGAGCCGATACCATCAGCAGAAGAGGTAATTAGTGCATCTTGAATGGCAGAGTATTCACTACCGCCACATCCCGTCAGGAGTAATAGGTTTACCGTTATGAGTATATTCTTATTCATTTTAGTCTCCTTCAATTAAGTTTTTAGAACTTTGAAAAAAACCAGCTTACATAACAAAAAAACTGTTTATGTTATGCGCTTAAGATAAGTATAGATCTAGTTACTTTAACTTCGTAGCTATTTTTTAAGAAAGGAGATTAAAAAAATTGAAGTGTTTCTTTCATTTGAATCTTTTGATATTTAAAGCAACGTACTAATCCAGCCTTACAATGAATGGATGCAAGCACCGTTACCGCTTAATCTAGATTATGTTGAAATTAATCGTTATTCTGACTTAATTATAATCAGAATAGTTTTAAGTCGAAGAAGGTATATTGATGAGCGAAGTACATGAGCCCTATAAAGTTTACTTAGCGGATGTATCCTATTTTAGTGGCAAATTAGAAGCTTACCTCCGTTACAAAGAAATACCTTATGAGCGGATTGAAATCAATGCAAAAATTGGAGTTGAAGAGGTTTATAAACATACGGGTATATTGAAGGTACCTGCTGTAAAAACTGCAGACGGCTTATGGATGAAAGACACAACACCGATGCTTGACTGGTTTGAAAAGAAATACCCTAAACACCCCGTTATACCTGATGATCCTACTCTGGGGTTTGTGTCCAAGCTAATCGAAGATTATGCCGATGAATGGTGTTGGCGCAGCGCTATGTATTTTCGCTGGAGAGATCCTGCAAATTCAGATTATCTGGCCCAGCGGATAGGCAAAGAGGTATTAGGTCATTGGCCAATACCGACTAAGTATGCAGGCAAATATTTTAAGTATCGTCAGAAAAAAATATTCATGTATGGTGATGGTTTGACAAATAAATCAGAACCGATAATACGGCAACAATATTTTGATTTATTAGACAGTTTGGATACCTTGCTCACAGAGACACCTTACCTTTTAGGTAATACCGTTACACTGGTAGATATCGCCATGATGGGGCCATTTTTCCGTCATTACTTTTGTGATCCAGAGCCAGCAAAAATCATGCGGGATCGTTATCCTAGAGTGCTGGAGTGGGTGGTTAAGGTTTGGAACGCTAAAGCTAGTCAACAACAAGAGACTAGTCGTATCAGTGATTTTTCAGATAAAGGCTGGGAAAACATACTTAAAGAAATTAGCCAAGTTTATATCCCATATCTTGTTCGGAATGCCCAAGCCTGGAAAGCTAAAGAAAAGCGCTTTGATTTTGAGATGCATAACGTTATCCTGCCGAATTTACCGGTTATCCAGTACCGAGTTTATTGCCTTGAAGTGCTTGAAAAACTTTATAATTCGTTAGATCCTGATGCTAAAAATAATGTAGATAAAATTTTCAAACCTTATGGCTCGTTACAGCTAGATACAGGTATAAGCTCAGGGCTTGACAGTGAATACCAGCTACCTCTTGCTAAAAGAAGTAAACCCGTAGGTTTGTTGGAAAAAATAACCATCATACTTTCAGGTACGCCATGGGACACGCCAAAACGTTTTAGACAACCTTAGTGATTTAGGTTCTTGATAGTTCTAGGCATTCTCTTTTTTGTAATGCTCGCTATATACAATACACACAGTGGTTGTGATCGTTGGAGGTTCTGTCAGCTAAAACCGGAGCGCATGTTGTTTTAATTATGTAGTTTTAAATAGCTACAGGGTGGTTTGAAGTTTATTATAACGTTAGAATATTTGCGTCTGAACCAGCTCAAAAGTGAAGTTTTGGGATAAATATATTGGTTTTTCGGCACAATAATCGAAACACATGCTTTTTATTAAGCACAAACAAAAAAATAAGGAATGCTGGTTTCAGAACTGTTTTACAACGGTTCGACGAAGCCGCATATTAGGTTTAGTGCGTTATATTTTCAGTTCTTTCGTTTTATTACTATTTGGATTTGTTAGCGCACTATTGTGGGCAGTTAATCATACTCCAGAACAATTCAACTCAGCGAAACTACCCAAAATTTGCGCTATATTTATAAAAGAATTTCAATCAAATGAGCAAGCCTTGGCTGGATGCGATGTAAGGAGAGGTTACAACCAGATTGTGTCATTCATCCCCAAAGTGGATAGTCAATTAGTTGATCAGGGTACGTCAATTGCCAACAGAGCGTTGTGTGCTTACCAGATTCGCCATGAGGCTAGAATTCACTCTCGTAGCCAGATGGATAACTTGGTTAGTTTAGGCCTAATTCGTCTATTTGATTTTGTCAGGTATGGTAAGCTAGATGGCCCGTCGTTTGAAAATTTAAGACAGGATAAAGCTCTCTCGTATACTGATATTATTCAATCAGCATCGAAAACAAACAAAGATATTAATGGCTTGTGTGAGATTCGGTAAAATCGCTCTAAAAACATAATTCAAAAAGAAATCACATTCGTAGAACCTTTCATTGGCTTATGTAAATAAGACTAGTGCGATGGTATCATTTAGGATGTTTAATACTCTCTCCACTCGTACCAAAAGTTATCTCTTTTATCGCTAAATTGTATTAGTTTTACAAAATAACCTGCTGTACAATTCGCGTCCAATTTATTTCTGCCCGTTTCGTCAACTTTGATTGGGGGAGGGTTATCTCAATTGATGTCGGAAGGTATATGAAAAAAGTTTTTATTAGTGCAGATCAATTACTTGAAGATAGCTTTAAGTTAGCAATTAATATATTTGAAAGTGGTTTTCGTCCCGATTTCATTGTTGGTGTTTGGCGTGGTGGTGCGCCAGTTGGGATAGCCGTTCAAGAATGTCTAGATGTGTTGGATGTTGTGTCTGATCATATAGCTATTCGAACATCTAGTTATACCGGGATAGGCGAGCGCAGCAAAAATGTGAGGGTGCATGGTCTTAAATATTTGATCAAGCGTCTAGAATCTGAACATAGCCTTCTAATTGTTGATGATGTTCACGATAGCGGTCTAAGTATTGATCAAATTATTATTGATATTAAGAAAGCTTGTAAAAAAAATACACCTGAAATTCGTGTAGCAACACCTTATTTTAAGCCTGCTAATAATCAGACAGACCGCATACCGGATTATTATATCCATGAGCGTTCAGAATGGTTAGTCTTTCCACATGAATTAGATGGGTTAACAGCAGAAGAGTTAAAAGAAAATCGTCCTCATTTATCTCATATCATCGACAAGATAGAAGCACTTAAAGCTAAGTAAAAAATTAAATCCCTCGTCCTGATTCAACTTTTATTTTAAGTGGTTTCAAATTTATAGTTTAAATACTGATACTTAAATGATTATCCCAAGCCATACGTTTAGATGGGCTTGGGACGTTAACTTTGGATTCCACTAGAGGAGGAGCTGTCAGAAATGTTTGAGGCAAGAGTCGCTTAAGTTCCTTATGCTCAATGTTATAGTGATATAATTTCCCGGCACCACTTGAGACCACGAACCCTTGTTTCCCAAATGCAGCAATACCACACGCATCCCGACATCGTAGCTCGTCAACAATATTTCCTTTTACTGTATCCCAAATGGTTACTCGATCACCCTTAGGTGATGTTGCTGCGGCATACATACCTGAAAAGTCGAAACAAACACTGCCACAATAATGTTTCATCGCAAGATAAGAATTGATAGGAGCGTTCAGTAAGCGAATGTATTCCCCTCGTTTATGTGTCGCCATTAAAGCTACCTGATCAGTTTTATCGCCTTGGTACTGCATAGCAATAACAACATGATTATGTTGATTGATATCAATATGCCTAATACTAAGTTGATGCAACTGTTCAGGAAGTGAAACTTTTTCTAGGAGTTTACCTGTTAACAGTTCGAGATATACTAGTGACGGTCGCATGGTATTTAGGTTTAATTTTTCTCGGCCTTTATCAGGATGCGTTTTAATCCCACCATTTGCCACCACTAATGTCTGACCATTATTCGTTAGTTTAATTTCATGTGGCCCAACCCCCTGAGAGGCATACTGATAGACGATACTAAATTCAGATAACCGATCACGAATTGTAATTCGGCCCTCACCAGATTTAATATGGTTTTCACTTGTGACCAAGTAACGTCCGTCTTGAGTAAATAAACCATGCCCATAAAAATGATAGCCTTTTGAGGGGGAGATCGTCTTAATTAAAGTTCCTGTATTCATGTGCACCAAAGACAGGTATTTCCCAGGGCGTCTCGCAACGACACATACTAATGGCAGTGATGGGTGCTTGAATACTTGATGAGCCCTTGAAGGTAAGCGTAACTGATTTAAAGATTCACCTTTAGCGTTTGCAATAACTAGCCAATGGTCTCCCTTATGGTCAGTCGCAGCGCTATATAATTTAACTTTATCCAATTCTAGCTTAATGGGGGTCGAAAGAGAGTAGGGCGCCCATGCACTGAAAATTAACCCTTTTAAAAAAAATCGTCTAGAAAATGAACGTGTAAGCAGACGATTATGGTTGATTAAAACTTGTTGGTTCGCTTGCTTCAACATAATTTAGTCGCCATCACGACTATTAAAGCCCAAACGAATACCGCTACGAGCAATAGCATCTTCTAAGCTTTTATGTAGCTTCGTAAGGGCGACACTTATATTTTTAGCTGTTCGATATCCTAAATCAGTTAGAATCGCCTCTTCTAGTGGAACTTTGATTTTGGTTATTTCACTTTCAACAATTTTAAAATTATTCTGAATTTCAGCGGTTTCATTTACTGTTAATAGCGAGCGTAAACCTTTTCTTTCTAAATCGGCACCGATAAAGAAATTCTCCAGGCTTTGCAGATTTAATTGTAAGTTTGTTAAGGATCTTTGACTTCTCCAGGACTCCAGACGTTTAAACTTTACTTTATCGAACTTACTACCTAGAGGTCTGTCGAGTTTAAGATCCCGTATCACCTCAATTGGCTCTACAAGTGTTTTCAATAGTGCTGTAGCGGCATCAATATCATCTTCAAAATAACCATCCAGTTGTTTTGCATCTTTAAATTGCGGAAGCATTGTTGTTACCCACTCGACATGAAGAGAGCTTGCAGTGTCTGATAAATACCGTGAAATCCCTTGCAATACCTGGCAAGAAAATGGATTTTCTTTGAACTTATCTAAAGGCGCATCATTAAATAAAAGGCGCTCGATCGCGGGCAAACCTTTTACACTGACACTATTTTTTTCGAAGCCATCAACCGTTAAAGATGATCCACTTTTAGAGGCTATTAGTTTATTTAGTTGCTTGCCTATATGGTTTTTTTTATCTGGCCAGAACTGAATGCTGTGATGCCTTATGCCAATTTCAATGGGTCCAAAGTAAACATTTTGAATTAGTTGCCAAGCGTCCATTGAACGATGAAACGCATTTTTTGTGATTGTTAAGTTTTCCTGCAACTGAGCAATGCTGGATGAATTCAAAACCTTACAAAACGCCTGCGTAGCCAGATATAAATTACTGTTTGCGTCAGCTAGATTTTTATAGCTGGGGATTATATAGTTTTCAACAGTCTCAATATTGAAAATCCGCCAGGCCGCTTCATTTTGGTCTGCCATTAAGCGGACAGATTGATCACTATTTATGGCTGCAATCGAATTTTTGGCATAACTAACCGCGTAGATTGTGAAGATGCAAGCGGCAAGAAATAAAGCGCTAAACCTTGTGGGCTTCGCATCAGAGGACGAACTTAGTTGTAGCTGACTTGCTTGTAAACCCAATACACTAGAAAGGGCAGAAAAAAAACGCATTAAAGAGACTCCAGAAAAATAATTAGTTGTTGGCGTTGCTCGCTACTCATTTCGATAACCATCTGTTTTGAAGCTTCGGCTTCTCCTCCATGCCAAAGTATGGCTTCGAGTAGGTTACGTGCCCGCCCATCATGCAAATAAAAAGTATTGCCACTTACCATTTTTGTTAAACCAATTCCCCAAAGTGGTGGTGTCCGCCATTCTTGGCCATTTGCTAAAAACTCAGAACGATTATCGGCTAAGCCTTGGCCCATGTCATGCAGTAGTAGATCAGAGTATGGCCATATCATTTGATTGCTTAGGCTTTCTTGTTCAGCATGGCTTGCCGTAGTATAACTTGGACGATGACATTTATGGCAACCTGCCTTATTAAATAACTGCTTGCCTTGGTTACGATCAAGGTTTCCAAAATTTCGTGTGGGTGCTAAAGCAATATTGCGCGTGTAATAAAGTAATAAATCAGTCATCACCTTAGGGGCTTCCAGTCTATCTATATTCGGTTTGTCTCTTCGCTTATTTCCATGCTTTTGTTTTAGGCAATCATTTTGATTTTCAGTACATTCCCCAGCGTGTTGAGGAAATAACCACGAGCTAATACCAATATCTCCACTTAACGCGGCATTATTTTGTTGCTCTAAGGATGGAGATCCTGCTTTCCAACCAAAGCGACCAAGTTTAAGCGATTTATTAATCTCGTCCCAAACGATATTAGCTTTGCCTGAAACTCCATCTGCGTTTAGATCTTCAGGGTCGGTGAGAGAAAGAATATCTTTTTCATCGATCGCTTCTAATAAACCTAAACCAATAATAGGTGGTGCGATCCGGGGTGAAAATAATAGATTTCGATGAATCGGCCCGTAACCGAGTTGATTAATTTTGTACGTTGGCTTTTGGAGCTCTATGACTTCCCCATCAATCAAACCTACTTGAATGGGGCTATAGTTAACCTCAAGCTGTCCTTCTGATTTGCCACCTGGGTAGGCAAAGGTTTGTAACTGTTTTCCATAGTTTGGTTCTGGAATAAAACCGACTCTGCCTGATGCAAGTAATGCTCGATGTTTACATGTTGTTGGCGGAATACTAAGCCTGAGAAAAAGTGCCGGAGATGACGATTTAGTTCCTTCAAGCATCCCACGGCCATTTCCCTTATGGCAACGCTCGCATGATCTGGCGTTATACAATGGACCTAATCCATCACTGGCAGTTGTACTGGAAGGAGCAAAAACCCAAATTTTTTCAAATATCGCTTTTCCTACTTTAAAATCTAATTTTCTTTCCATTGATAAAACAGGTGAAGGCTGCGAAAAGCTAAAACGATTGAGTTTCTTTTGGTGAGTATGCTGCCCGCCAGGGTATCTTTCATTCGCGGATAGACTAAACGATAAAATGAGGAGAGATAAAAAAAATTTATGGAGTTGTTTCAAGCGTATTACAACGTAGACAATTACAAAATTGTACAGATGAGTAAAAGATCATTGATGATAATTACTCACCTGCGAGTACAGAGTGAAAATCTAAGGCTAAATCTTATTCAAGTACAGATTTTGGGTTATCTAAACTATCTGACCCTTCAAGTTCAATTTTAGCTAAGGCAAGGGTATGAATAATCTTTTCAGTTGTTTTTGCTTGGTCAACTAAGGCATTAACAATATCTTTTATAATCTGATTACCATGTTCATTTCCTTCGCCAATTAATACATCGAAGGTGTTTCCTTCTGATGCTTGGTCAACCATTAACTGCATCGCCGATTCGGTTGCAGAAAGTTTTGCTTTCATCTCTGCATCTAGCTCAGGTTGAGCTTGTTTAACAAGATCCGATAAGCTTAAACCTGTTAATAAGTTACCTTGACTCGTTATATATTCGCCTAAATAAATATTCTTAATGCCCTTTGCATCATAATAATGTGACCAGTGAGTATTATCTGAAAAACAATCATGCTCTTCTTCTGGGTCATGTAACATTAATCCAAGCTTAATACGTTCTCCCGCTAACTCTCCGTAAGCAAGACTTCCCATACCTGTTAAAATCGTTTCTAAACCGCCCTTATCGCCTTTTGCTTGTAGCGCTAGTCTTGATTCACCTTCTTCTTTCCAGCTATTTGCCATATCTTGTAGGTCATCTACTAAAAGAGATGTTGCCGATTTTAAATAATCTCTACGGCGATCACAGTTTCCACCTGTACAATCAGTTAAAGAATAGTCTGTCGCAGGGCGGTTACCTGAGCCGGGGTTTGTCCCATTAAGATCTTGACCCCATAATAAGAATTCAACTACGTGGTATCCCGTGGCTACATTAGATTCTACTTCATCAATTTCATGAAGCGTTTCACTTAAAAAGGCTTTACTAATTGATTTTGCGTCAATGATTTTTCCGCCAATAGTAGGCGTAGGATTAGAAATGATATTAGCGTTATAAAAAGGATTTTCGTCAGACTCAGTTCCATAATTTGCATCAACATAGTCAATGAGGCCCTCATCAAGAGGCCATGCATTTACTTTACCTTCCCAGTTATCAACTGACTCGTTGCCGAAACGATATACTTCAGTTTGTTGGTAGGGTGCACGTGCAGCAATCCAAGCTTGCTTAGTTAGAGTTAATGTTGCTTCCGTGGGCGCATTTAAAAAAGCATCTACGGCTTTATCTAAAGCTTGAGCAGTAGACAAGGAGTCTTGGTAATTAGTCTCGGCTATTTGAATATAGGTATCAATAACTGAAAGGCTAGTAACTTCGATCTCTTTTTGATCTTCTGAACTGGAGAGTGAATTGCAAGCACTCAAAATTGTGCCTGCCGCGACGATACCTAGAATCGGTTTTAATGTACTGATTAATTGCATGTAAGGATGCCTTTCAATTATAAAAAAGAAATAATGTTAATATAAACGATAATGATTAGCAATTAGATAGTTGTTGATTAAAGTTACTCCCGCACTAATTTTTAGAGGAATAAGCTATCGAGTTGATTCAGGGTTAATTAAGTGTTCAAAACGCTGATCCGTTAATAACTTCATAAATGAAACCAGCGCTTTAATTCGCTTGTCATCAAGAGCAGGTCCTGATTGTAGTTGTTCTAAAGATATGTTCTCTTCAATTTCTGGCTTTGCCCAAAGTTCATTAGTTTCGGGGTTTATTTGCCGTTTTTGATTTTTTGAATTGTACTTATTATAAAAATTTACAACGGTTTCAAGTTCTTTAAAAACGCCATTATGCATGTAGGGTGCAGTAACTGCGACATTTCTCAACGTGGGCACTTTAAACTTACCAATATGCGTTTTGTCACTTACTTTTGGGTGATTAAATAATCCTAAGTCTCGATAGTCATCAGGTGTTTTATTGTGCGATCTAACAACAGTATTAATAGGTACACCAATATTATGGTAGGTATAGTCACTAAATGTTTCCATTGCCGTAGCCGGTCTAGTCTTTAGTTGATGACAATGATTACAATTTGAAAACTGCTCAGAAAAAAACAAAGTCATACCGAGATCTTCTTGCTCGGTTAATTGATATGTTCCTTCAAGGAATCTGTCATATTTCGAGTTAAATGGGGAAAAAAAGTCAGTTTTTTCGAATGATGCAATACTTTCAGTCAATGCTTCATATGCTCGATCAGGCATATCCAAGACATCATCTCCATATATTTTCTTAAAACTCGTGATATAAATATCATTCTCTTTCAGACGAGTTAATACCAACTCTTTGCTAGGCATCCCCATTTCGATCGAATTAAGGGGCGGCCCGCCTGCTTGCCCCTCAAGATCGGTCTCCCGGCCATCCCAAAACTGGCCACCCACGTACTCCCCGTTCTTGCGTAAATGAAAGTCAGGTATTTGGTTTGCATAGGAAGCTGTTGGCGCACTGCGATCTCCAAAAGATTTGCCATCATCACCGAGCGAAACCGCACCTTTAAATTTTGTATTTTGTTGATCTACAAAACCGAGATTTGGAGTATGGCATGTAGCACAAGACTGCGTCCTGTTGAATGATAAGTTGCTATCAAAATAGAGCTGCTTACCTAATTCTATTTTGAGTTCTATTAGTTGCTCAGCTATCTGACTAGCATGTACGGGTATAAATATCGCTAAAATATTAATCAAGAAAAGTAGTGTGTAAGTAAGCTTAGTGGTGGTTAGTCTTTCTTTTTTTACAGTAGTGGTGGAGTACTTCAGCATAATTATTTACAGTGCGCTTATAGAGGTATTTAATGATCGTCATTAAACATCTAAGTGATAATTATTACAAGGTGATTAACATTCCTATTTAATAGCGCTTGATCTGAATCAATTAAGTTTCGCTTATTGCTGTGTCATGGACGGCCTGAAGCCTTTTTATTAGCGTTAAACCCAAGAAATTTAGTGCCTAATAATACTAAAGCGATTGGCTATATTAATCAGCGTGAAACGCTTGATATTGAATGTTATTTACCAAACGCTACACATGGGAACATGGTTTACCAACGCTTGTCTCAATTATAAATATTTAAAGGAGGCGGCTAACGGGGGCATAATATGCGACTGTGCAGGAGCAGGGTGACTCTTATGATATTATTTTGAAAGCTTATTAATGAACACTTAGAATACCGCCACTACTTGGCACTATTCAACTTTATTCCCTCTGTTAACAGTCGCGTTAAATCTATCTTATTCGTTTCATGCGGCACAGTGTTACATGTAATGATTTTGGAAATATATGCTTTTTTCATTTCGCTATAAGCATCACCTGAAAAAACCGCATGCACACCGATACACACTGCCGCTTGAAAACCTTCTAGCTTTAAAGCTTCTGCTGTAGCTATCATCGTTCGACCTGTCGATATAATATCATCAATTAAAACAGGGGTTAGATTATTGTGCTCCCTTGCATTAGGGGGCGAAATTAACACTTCTTTATCACCCTTTCGTACCTTTTTTAAAATAATATAAGGACATCCAATGATTTCAGCAGCTGAAGCAGCCCATTGTTCACTTTCACTGTCAGGCCCTATTACTATTGGTCTTTTAATATTTGTTTTGACCCAGCTAGCCACATAAGGGTTAGCATGTAACACCTTTGATTTAAGGTTATAAATCTGATCTAGACTTTTGTAACGGTGTAGGTGAGGGTCGATCGTTATTAAGGAATCAATAAACTGACTCATTAATTTTGCAAAAAAACGAGAGGTAACACCTTCACCTGAACGGAATTGAATATCTTGTCGCATATACGGTAAATACGGACACACTAACATAATTGATTTAATATCCATTTCTTTCAGTGTTTCACAAAGAAAAATAAGAGGGAGAAATTTAGAATTAGGCTCGTGAAAATTTGAGATTATAATTGCCTCACGGTCAGTACATTCGCTATTAATCCGAATATAGCTTTCACCATCAGGAAAAACATGACTAACAAGGTCACCTATTTCGCCATCTAATTGCTTACTTATTGTTTTAAAAAAATCAGGAGATGCTTCATGTGAAAATATAAGTGATTTCAAAGTACTTCCTCTTCAATTTGATTGCGTCAGGGCGAACATTTAAAAACTCAATTGCGTACTGTAATTCTCCGTTTGTTTCAGCATGAAGTATGAACAAATGGCACCTACCTCAACGCTATCACTTAATATTAATGAATCGATTATTAATGTAGCAAATAATAGCCGCTTGTAGCGAGCCCACCTGATGCAAAATATTAGATACGAGAGATGTATGCATTAGCCCCTAAGTTTCAAATGGCTTGTAATTTATTTAATGCTCTACCCTGATTCAGTATTGGCATCGGAATAACCCCAAATACATGAAAAGAACAGGCGACAAGGCATACCATTTCAAGGTTCTCTCCAGTTGCACGGCAACATATTAATTTGAGTGGAGAAAATTCATATAGCAAGATGAAATAGATTTGGCAGTTTTACTTAGCGGTATTGAACCATAGAATATTAAAAATGCTGTATATGGTTATTTAATACTATGTCTTCCAATCTAAATCAGCACCTGATCTGGTAGGACGTTTCACAGATCTATTCTGATATGCACAACTTATACTTTGTAGGCGAAAACTTGACGCTGAAGCTTCGGGCTTACTTGGCCTGCGTAGATGTGATTTTCTGTAGGTTAGTTTTCTACTTCTCTAGCTATTAAATCATTAAGCCAAGAATTACCAAGAGCCATCATATAAAGTTGCTCAGTATTAAGTTCATTACTTGCTATTGAAGCTAGAAGTTCTTCGGCCTTAGCAATGCCTTCCACTTTACCTTGCAGTAAATATTCATTTATTCGAACGAAAATAGTATAAAAACGTATTACCTCCAATAATTTTTCCGCGCCAAGTTTGTTTGATATGGCATGGGCTTTGGTTAGGTATATATTGGCTTCTGAATTGCGCTGTTCAATCGCATAACGCGCACGAAGTGTGAAGGCTATGGCCAAGTCATAAGGTTGATTAAGCTGTTCAATAATTTTAATCGCCCGCTTAAAATAGATGTCTCGTTCAGTAGATGAAATATCTTCTTGTTGAGCTAGCATAAGTAGTAACAAAAACTGAGCAGGTTTATCTCCTTTTATTGTTAAATGACGAAGACTATTTTCTAACTCTTGTTGAGCTGAAATATTATTTGCTGGAAATAAAGGAACCTCATGACTAGTGTAGCTAGGCATAAGGGAAGAAGGCTGCAATGCTTTTAGTTGCTCGTATTCCTGTAAGCTTGAAAGATCAGGCCGCAGTAGCAAAATGCGCGCATTCAATTGTTGAATCATATTGGTTAATAACGAGCTACTCTGTGTATTAAGGTTATCTAGACTATAGCTGAGTAGCGTTGAAGATACCTCGAGAAATCCACGACGATAATTCAAAAGTGCTAACCAATAATAGACAAAACTCTGCAATGAAGTTTCAGTGTTTTGATCTAAAATCTGCTTGAATATACGCTCTGAGCCAAGCCAGTCTCCTAGATGAAATTGACAAACACCTTGATAAGCAGCAGACCAAACATGGTTAGAATCAATTTGGATTGATGCGCCAAAATAATGTTGGGCCAATACGGCCCCTTCACTTTGCAGTGCTTGGATGCCACGAGCGTAGTCGTGCATCGCACTGGGCACATAGTCGTATAAAGGCAGTTTTACCTTGTCACTTTTGGGCTTTAGTTTCGTATAGAGTTCACTTACAATATCAGGCATTGAGACTGCGAGGTCTTGTCGTATAATCGCTCCTGCCTCAGGTTTTCCTTCTGCTGTTATGATCTGATAGAGCAGTACTTGTTGCTCTTTTTCCAATTTAATCGAGCTTTTAATGGCAACATCAATTCGATTCTCTTTGAGAAATAAAGCTAATTGTTGAGCGCCTGCATGTTTATTAAGGTAGTTTCTGCCCAGTAAAATACCAAGTTCAGCCGGTGAAATGACCTCTAAACCTTGAATAAGCATTAAATCATTGGCCATCATATCGCTCAGGCCATACTCAACCCAATTCATAGCGCTGGTATGTGTTTTATTTTCGAAAGGTAGCACCAGTACCTTTAAATTTATATCAGCTAGGTTCGTCGAGTCACTAGTTTCTTGTCTGGAAAAAAGTGCAAACACGACCGTAAAGATAATAAGTAAGGTAGCTAAAAAGGCAGGCCTAGTAAGATATTTTAATTGGGTCAAGATTTTCGATGATGTTTGCGGATCCTGTACAGACTCTATTTTGGGACCCACCCATCGATACCCTTGATTGGGAATAGTTCGAATATATTTGGGTGATGATGCCGAATCCCCCAAGGCTTTTCGAAGCTCCAATATGCTTTGAGATAATGATTGTTCCCGGTACTTTCCATGCTCCCAGAGCGCACCCAATAATTCACTTTTGCTGACTACCCGGTCTTGGTTGTTCAATAAATAATTAAGTAACTGAATGAGTTTATGACGTAAAAATATTGGAGTGTCGGAACCGTCTTTAGTTAACCGTCCTGACTTTGAATCAAACTGAAAAGTATCAAACTTAAGCATAAAGGTTCTAATTTATTCCAAATAAGGATGGTCTACAAAAACCCATTCAAATTAGCGGTGTTATTTAAGTATTTGATTCTAAAGTAATTTGACATTATTTGAAATCAATTTTATGTGATTTGTATTGCTCTGAACGCTATTTTCACCCGATTGTATAGGCTACCTAATTAAGGGTTTTACAGCGGAGAAAAAAATGAAGAAGATCAGGAATTTATTTATATTCAGTGTGACAGCTTTTACGGTGCTATGTGCTTCAGTGCAGGCTCAAGAACAACCCGCTTTAGTGCTGGTCCACGGAGCTCACTTTTCTGCAAACGCTTGGCAACAAGTTCAAACATTGGTAGATCATCGATTTAAAAGTTACGCCATTGACTTGCCCGGGCGTAACGACAAAATAACACCAGCAATGGTCTCTCTTGAAATTTCTGCGGCCGTACTGTGTAAGTCAATGGCTACAATTCAGGGAGACAAAGTTTTGGTTGCGCATAGCCAAGGCGGCAGTATTGTTAATGCATCTTTAGATTTATGCCCAGAGGAACCTATTACGAAGATCATTTATGTTACGTCTGTCGCGCCACTGAATAATACAGAAGTATTTTCTAAACTATCTAAGGAAGATGAAAAGAATTATTTTACTGGTGTGACATTTAATGAAAATAGTGAATTACTTGAAATTACCAACCAACTTAGCTTTACGAAAAACTTTGCTCAGGATGCAAATAAATCGCAACGAGAGTGGTTGAATAAAAATGCAGTTGCTGAACCGGCATCTGTTGGTGGAAGCAAGGTCACCCTAAATGAAAAACGTTATCAGGAAATTGATAAATACTACATATTTGCCAAGAACGACCGCATTATTTCCTTAGCGTCTCAACATCGTATAGCCCAAAGCATTAATCTAAAATCCAGTTTTCAACTCGACAGCGGTCACTTGCCAATGTTGACGCATAGCCAAGCTTTAGCCGATATTCTTATGAACTTTAGTCAGCGTTAATAAGCATGGATTAGATGTGTATGTGAAATGCACGATCGTATTTTTCCGAGACACTTTTAGACCAACCACAAAACAAACTAAGGACTAGGTCGCTTTCCATCGTTTCAGTTTTGCACTATGGGATAGTAACCTAGGTGATACAGAAGAAGGGACATGTAAATCACACTTATTTTCTAATAATGTGATACAAAATCAACTGGCTTCACTAAGCGTAATATGTATCGCTTTCGGGGTAGCGCCGCTATTCAAAACAATCATATTAAGAGCAGTTCTATCACCTAAACTACGCTTCCTTAATGATCTCTTTTGCTCACTTCCGCTAGTCATCTCAATTTTCAAACTAGCGGAATTATCCTAAATGATACTAGGTCGTTGAGCGTTTGCTTCGTACTGTGGTTTCAACTGATCAACGCAACACGCTATTCTTTTTAATATAAAGGAGGGTAGGTTATGCGAACACGTATATATTATACAAAAGAGCATAGAGATCTTATTAGGGATCGTGGGGAACTGATGACGAAAGTACAAAAGCGATACCTTTTCTTAGGTGATAGCTATGCCTAAACAATGCTAAATTTAAGACTGATTGATCAATGGACTAAATGGCTTGTTCTGCCACCTTTTGCTATTTTCATGGTTTTTTTTTTGGGGGGGGGCGCTTTTATATTGGTTGTTTGGATATGACAAAGCTTTACTTCAGATAATACTCTGAGCATCATACTGCCTCAGATAATGTTACTACTCTTACAATTATTCAAAATAATTGAAACAGCGATATTTCTCGTAGAAAGCGCTAGCAAGACAAGGGACGTCGAATTATGAGATTTAAAATAGTTTCGTTCAAAGTCCTCGTTAAGATTATGTTTATTTAGCAGGTTGGGGGCGTAGTAATGTCTCGGGTTGTAGCAAACTAGTTACTTTAGATTTCAATTAAAATAACCAATTTAAGGTCTCTCGCTTATAATTCTAGAAAGTCTCACTTCGTTTTTATTTTCTTATCATACTGTCTTATACTAAAAGCTTTCGATTTCTCTATTTCAAATGGAGGATTTTGTGTTAGCAACAAGCCTACTTTCTTTCAGCATTATTGCTGTAGCTATTTTTCTTATTATTATCCCCACAGACTCATTCGGACAAGAGGTCGTGTTAATCAATGCTCCATTATCTGAAAAAGATCATCGCGGTGACTATCCACGAGAACTTCTTCAGAGAGCATTGACAAAGACACAGCCTACCCATGGCAAATTCAAAATTGAATACGCCCCACTGATGAACTGGAAACGAGCCAAATTAATGCTAGAGCATGGTTCCAGTATCCATATTATTCAAGCCGCTACGCGTGAAGAGTGGGAACGCGATCTTATTCCAATTCGCATCCCCATCATGAAAGGCTTACTAGGGAGCCGAATATTTCTGATCAAAAGACAAGCGCAAGCCAAATTTTCCGCTATAGACAGCCTTAGTGAAATAAAACAGCTAACTGCCGGATTGGGGAGTACTTGGTCTATTGGTTCTATTTTTAAGCAAACTGGCTTCAAAGTTGAACTAGGTACAAGCTATGAAGGCCTGTTTGGAATGCTGATTGAGGAGCGGTTCGATTATTTCCCTAGAGGTATTAATGAGGCCTTGGATGAATACGAACATCGTAAAGAGAAATACCCTGACTTACACATTGAGGAAACTCTTTTGATAAATCTCCCATTACCTGTTTATTTTTTTGTCACTCCAAAAAAAGCGGAATTGGCGGATCGGGTTAAAACAGGTTTGAACATGATGATCAAAGATGGCTCCTTTGACCATTTATTTTATAAATTTCATCAAGCTATGTTAGAAAAAATTAACATCAATAGTCGAAAGGTATTCCACACTATTAATCCAAACCTGACTAGTGAAACACCTCTTGCTAGGAAAGAGCTATGGCTTGACTTGAAATCCTATAAAAAAAGCAATGAATAGCGACATAATTATTATTAACCTCTGCAAAGTTGATAAATAGAAAAACGGACGACTCTAACTCAATCCAAGATTACAGAGACACTCTTTGCTGAGACAATTAGACCAGGTTAAGCCAGATATTAATGACTAGGGTCATTACTAAACTGCCTCTGAACACCAGGGGTATAATATGGCCTGATTATGATGACTTCTCTTTCTCATAGAATGAGTGATAGAGACCTGATTACGATGCCCAAAAGGAGATGGTAGGAAGGCATTCGGGCTGCGAGTTGGATTAGGCAAAAAACAGGTTGATACGTGCAAATAATGAAGTTGTACGAGCGACGTATAGGCGAAAAACGAAGACAGTCTCCACCTTAGTGACTAGATTAAGTGGCTGGACCCTTTGAGAAAGTGCTTTTATCCTTCCTATACTTCATTACCTTCGGTCGTCTTTGTAATTACGTTTAGTAACTCGTTATTTCAGAATGATATAAAAACTCACACTATAGGTCTAAACTGTTCTTGGTGACGATGGGGAACTATTGAGTTTATTAACTATCTTTATAAAAAAGGATATTTGATCTAAAAGATAGTGCTCTATTTTACACAATTGCACTCTCTCTTAGAAGTATCATCGGGACCTGTCGATTATAGATTTGTAGTATTTAAAAGGTTATCAGAATGAGTTTATCTAGTTTTAAATTTCTTCCATCGTTTTTTTTAGTGACTTTTTTATGTTTTGGTTCTTCATTTTCAAATGCATTAGTAATTGGGCACTTTGATAACACTCGCGAATTACACGGCTTTACAACGAATAGTTTATTTAGAGCAAACCGATGGCTGATTGATGCGGGTCATACCCTTGTGTCGACGAATCAGGCAGATGCCGGTTTCTTGTCTACGGTCGATGCGTTTTATAGCGGTTTGATTAGCGAGGTCTCAGTTGCAGAAGTGAATGCCATGAGAGGCTTTGTTGATAATGACGGCGGCTTTCTTTTTATCCAGCAAGACCATACTTCTTCTAGCCCGTGGGCTGGGCCGGTAAATCAAATTCTAGCAAACTGGGGGATCACCACTTCAGGCTTTCATCGAAATGACGCGGGCAATACCGTCGTCGGTAATTCTGACTGGGTGACGAGCCCGAATGTCCTTTCGGGTTTTCCCGGTTCTGGGCATAGTGTGATCGATACCATTCCAGACGGTTTTGAGGTCTTGGGTGTTGATGACTTAGGGCGCGCCATTCTGGGTGTGTTTGACGCCGGAGCAGGTCGCTCTAGTGACGTATTTATATCGACAGATTTGAATCAATGGACTCAATGGGATGATCTTAGAACTCAAGAATTATGGGAGAATATTTGGACAGTTGCCGATAATCAGATCAATGCCGTCGAGCCATTAGTCACACCGGTTGTTGAACCGTCTAGCCTCGGGCTGCTAAGTTTAGGTTTGGTGATGCTGGGCTTCGCCAGAAGGAAAAGTCACTGGACTTAGTTCGAGGTAGTGCCAGCGAGACTGAAAACTCAATTTGTCAGCACCATCCTCTACCTGGTGCAAAACGCCGGCCTAATTTTTTATGCCTTCCTTATCGACCATACCAAAAAAAAATTCCACCCGGCACAAGCGCTTGATAAGCGCACTCTAGCGACTTTTTAAATGATGAGGCAGGGTGGTTATAGTGCATGAAATATAAAAACAGGAGATTAAATCAAACTCCGATTGCTTTTCAAAGCTGTTAATTCACAACGCATCAGGGTGGCAGAAGGACTGCGTAATTAAGTCAGGTCTAGCATCGCCTGGCTATTATCCAACCCGGAAACCGAGAAACCTGAAATTCTTGGCTCAAAGCGGCCCTATTTCAAGCAACAAAATTTAAAATCTGACTACAAAGCAAACCTTACTTTGAATTACAGTTCTAATTTATTTGCTAGTCTAACCTGCCTTTTCTTATTAACGCTTGTGGTGGAGACTCCTTACTTACAGAGAGCTCTTCTCCTGAAAAGAAGGTGGGTGTATTTCTTGATAGCCCCGTTGTAAATATAGGGTATCGAACAGAGAGCTTAAAGGGGAAAGGTGTCCGATCTATTTAAAAGATAAATGACTCAATAATCTAATCAAGTTTATAAAAATCAAGTATTGATGAGAGGTTTTCAAGTCTTGATTAAGGTAATTATTTAGTGCTTATGCAAGATGATGATTGATTCATGAATAGCAAATAGAAATGTCTGCATTTGGGCATTTGAGACCCTAATTACAAAACATTGGATTCCTGACTTCGCAGGAATGACGA